>JABAHO010001440.1_pt1 | contig 67482 bp, 66 predicted proteins | sample 7062071 | NCBI WGS metagenome assembly JABAHO01 (sample SAMN14534356, study PRJNA622989) | marine sediment metagenome | biome: marine biome [ENVO:00000428]; feature: marine pelagic biome [ENVO:01000023]; material: deep marine sediment [ENVO:00002113] | place: India: Gulf of Kutch | collected...
TGCCCGTCGAGGAAGGCGAGCAGCGGGCGGAGCAGCTCCTGCTCGTGCTCGGTGATGCGCCGAAAGCAGGCGCCGTGGTCACGACCGGCCTCTCGGTCGGCTACGTGGTGTGGCTCGCCCGTGGCGGCCTGCTCATCGCGAGCCTGTTGTCGTCGATGCCCGCGTGGCGCGCCATCGATCCGCTGCCGGTCCTGGCGAGCTTCCGCGACCGTGACGACGAAGAAGAAAGCGAGGAGTCCCTCGACACGCTCGTCAGGCAGGGCGGCGGAGGTAAGCCCGTGAAGCCGGCGCAGAGCGCAGCTACGCCGGGCGACGCAGACCCGGAGTTCCCCGTGGACGACGGCGCGACCGCCTAGCGAGCGTTTTTACGCGACAGAAATGCGCAAGCTTTCCCGAGCATGCTCCGACGAGACCGTTCTGTTTGAACCAAGCTGGCTCTCCCGATACGGACAACAGAGACAATGGCGAAACGCAAAATTCCGAAACTGAAGCTCAATGCGAAAACGCATATCGCCATGGGACTCGCGTTTCTGGTGGTTACCTTGCTGTTCGCTGCGGTGACGCTTCAGCTGATACCGGACCGCATCGGGGGCATTCGGGAGGGCCGTGCGACGCTCGCCGAGACGATCGCAATAAACAGCTCGGCATTCATCGTCAAGGACGACTTCAAGGTCTTGAAGCTCATACTCCGCATGGTCGTGGAACGCAATGACGAGATCGTTTCCGCTGCCGTTCGACATAACAGTGGCAAGACCATCGTCACTATCGGCGAACATCGGTGGATCGAAAACAGCGGAGAACACTCGACCGATACGCATCTCAAAGTGCCGATCTGGTCGGGAAAAGAAAAGTGGGGGCAGGTGGAGCTGCGCTTCACGCCGCTCACTGCCGCGGGCTGGCTGGCCTTCCTCGATCACCCGCTGACCAAGCTCGTGATGTTCATGGCCCTGACTTCCTTCGTTCTGTTCTGGTTGTATCTGAGAAGGATGCTCAAGCACCTGGATCCATCCCAGGCCGTGCCACCCCACGTGCGCGCCGCCCTGGACACGCTGGCCGAAGGCCTCATGGTCCTCGATCTGAAAGAGAATATTGTCCTCGCCAACCATGCCTTTGCATCTATCGTCGGCCGCACCACCGACGATCTGGCGAGCGGACACGCGAGCGAATTCGAGTGGCTCGGCGCAGACAACGAGCCGCTCGAGCCGACGCAATATCCGTGGACCAAGGCGCTCTCGGAAGGCATGACCCAGCGCGACGACATCATTCACCTGCACGACTGCGAATCGAAGCTGCGCACCTTCAAGGTCAACGCCTCTCCCGTCCTCGGCAGCGGCAACAAGCCAGGTGGCGTGCTGGTGAGTCTCGACGACGTGGGCGAGCTTCAGGAAGCGAGGGAGGCCGCAGAGGCGGCCAATCGGGCGAAGAGCGACTTCCTGGCCAACATGAGCCACGAGATCCGCACACCGATGAACGCGATTCTCGGCTTCACCGACGTCCTGCGGCGCGGATACGCGAAGACCATGAGCGAGCGCCGCAAGCACCTGAACACGATTCACAACAGCGGCAGCCATCTGCTGCAGCTCATCAACGACGTGCTCGACCTCTCCAAGGTCGAGGCCGGTCGTATGGAAGTCGAACGTCTGAAACTCTCTCCTCACGTGCTCACGGGTGAAGTCATAAAGACCCTGCTGGTGAAGGCGGAGGAGAAAAGCATCTTTCTCGACATGGAGGTCGATGGACCGATCCCGGAGAAGGTGGTTGGCGATCCGACTCGGCTGCGTCAGATCGTCACCAATCTGATCTCGAACGCTGTCAAGTTCACCGACGAGGGCGGCGTGAAGGTGATCCTGCACATGACCGCGGATGGCGACGCACCGCGCTTCGCCATCGACGTGGTCGACAACGGCATCGGCATTGCCGCGGACAAGCTCGAAGCGATCTTCGACCCCTTCACCCAGGCGGACAGCTCGACGACGCGCAAGTTCGGCGGCACCGGCCTCGGACTCGCCATCAGCCGCGACTTCGCCCGCCTCATGGGTGGCGACATCGTCGCCACGAGCGAGCTTGGCCGGGGCAGCATCTTCCACGCGACTATCGATCCGGGGCCGCTCGACGGCGTGCGTTTCCTCGAGCCCGAGGAGGCTCTCGCCGCCAGCGAAGAGGCGGCCGACTCGAGCCACGTGGCCTGGAGGTTCAACGCCGGGCGCGTGCTGGTCGTGGACGACGGCGACGAGAACCGCGAGCTGGTGACGCTGGTTCTGGAGGAAGCCGGCCTGCAGGTCGATGGCGCCGAAAACGGTAAGGTGGGTCTCGACATGGGCCGCGACGGAAACTACGACGTCATCCTTATGGATATTCAGATGCCGGTCATGGACGGCTACGAGGCCACGACGGCGCTGCGCCAAGCCGGCGTCGAGACGCCCATCTTCGCCCTGACGGCCAACGCCATGAAGGGCTTCGAGGAGAAGTGTCTGGCTGCGGGGTGCACCGGTTATCTTACCAAGCCGGTGGATATCGACCTGCTGCTGGACACGCTCGGCGAGCTGCTCGGCGGCGAGCGCAGGAAGGTCGAAACGGCCGAGGTCGCCGCCAAGGACGACTGGGGCGACGAGGGTGTGGGCGCGGCCAGCGAGTTCGATGCAGCCGCGGGTCCGCCCATCGTCTCGCGTCTTGCCGGCGGAGGTCCACGTATCCAGTCCACCATCGCCAAGTTCATCATCCGTCTCGACGATCAGCTCGACGAGATGGAGAAGTGCTGGCAGGCGCGCGACTTCGTGCAGCTCGCGGCGCTCGCACACTGGCTCAAGGGCTCCGGAGGTACGGTCGGCTTCGACGTCTTCACCGAGCCGGCGCGCAATCTCGAGACGCTGGCGAAGGCGGCCAGTGAGGACGGCGTCGTCGTCACGCTTCAGGAGCTGCGCGAGCTCTCCCGGCGTCTCGTGGTTCCGGGAGGCAACGTGCCGAGCGGTGCCAACGTCGGCAATGTTCCGCCGCCTGCCATCGCCACGCCCGGCGCCGTCGCTGACGATGGTGCGCCCGTCGTATCGCGCCTCGCCGGCGGCGGGCCGCGCATTCGCTCGACCATCGCAAAGTTCGCCGGCCGTCTGGACGAGAAGCTCGAGCAGATGGAGCGCGCCTGGCAGGCGCGTGACTTCGCGGAGCTCGCGGCACTCGCACACTGGCTGAAAGGCTCCGGAGGCACCGTCGGATACGATGCCTTCACGGAGCCCGCGAAGCACCTGGAAAGCCTCGCCAAAGCGAAGAGCGAGAGCGGTGTCGATGAAGCCCTGGCGACGCTGCGCGGCATCTCGAATCGACTGGTGGTGCCGGATGGCTCGGAGCTGGCCGAGAGTGCCTGATGGCGGCACGCGAGGCCGCAGAACAACACGAGGAACGAAGACCGATGTCAAAAGAGCAGAACCTGGCGCTCAAGGCCGAGCCGAAGGAGCAGGCGATCGAGGACAGGCGGCGCAGCGACAAGGCGTCGAGCAACGAGTCGCTCAACGAGACGAGCGAAGTCGCACTCGCATCCAAGCAGTCCCTCATCATGATGGTGGACGACGAGCCGATCATTCTCGAAACCCTGCAAATGTTTCTCGAAGACGCCGGCTACGACAATTTCATCACCACGACCGAGCCCAAGCGCGCGCTCAACATGGTGGTACTGAAGAAACCCGACGTGGTGCTTCTCGACGTCATGATGCCCGAGATTACCGGTCTCGATATTCTTGCTCAGATGCGCTCCAAGGAAGCCCTGAAGCACATCCCGACGATTATTCTGACCTCGGCGACCGATCCGGAAACCAAGCTTCAGGCACTGGAGCTCGGCGCAACCGACTTCCTCGCCAAGCCCGTCGATCCCAGCGAGCTCGCATTGCGCCTGCGCAACACGTTGGCCGCCAAGGCCTACCAGGACCGTCTGCTGTACTACGACGGCCTCACGGGCTTACCCAATCGCCGCCTTTTCACCAAGCGTCTAAACGATGCGCTGGTCAGAGCGAAGCACGACGGAAAAGCATGCGCCATCCTGCACATCGATCTCGATCGCTTCAAACAGATCAACGATACGCTCGGGCAAAATTTCGGCGATCAGCTCCTCAAAGCCGTCGCTGCCCGGCTGATGGATTGTGTTCGTCACAGCGACCTGGTCGCGCGACCCGGCAACGACGAGGACGACACCGAGCTGTCCCGGTTCGGCGGCGACGAGTTCACGTTGTTCATACCGAACGTGGACAGGCTCGAGAATGCCACGCTGGTAGCCCGCCGAATCCTCAAAGCGATGCAAGAGCCGCTTCGTTTGAGCGCGAGAGAACTATTTGTCACGACCAGCATCGGCATCGCGGTCTGTCCAACCGATGGTGACAGTGTCGACACGCTGCTGAAACACGCGGCGGTCGCCGTCTCCCATGCCAAGGAGCGCGGCCGCAATACCTATCAGTACTACGCCAAGGAGCTGAACACCCGCTCAGTCGAGCGCCTGACGATGGAGAATGATCTGCGCAAAGCGCTCGACAACAAAGAGCTGTTCCTCGTCTTTCAGCCGAAAACCGAGGTGCGCACCGGGCGCGTGATCGGCGCCGAGGCGCTGATGCGCTGGAAACACCCCAAGCTTGGCGTCGTGCCGCCGGATCAATTCATTCCTCTTGCGGAAGAGATGGATCTGATCCTCGCTTTCGGCGAATGGGCTCTTTACGCAGTCTGCAGGCTCAGCAAGCGCTGGCAGACCCAGACCGATCCGATTCGCGTATCGGTCAACGTTTCGAGCCGGCAGTTCCAGAAGAGCGACCGTTTGATGCTGACGGTTCGCAATGCTTTGGAGACGACCGGTCTCGCCGGTAAATACCTCGGCCTGGAGCTCACCGAGAGCATGCTGATGGAGAATCCACAGGAGATCGCACGCACACTCAAAACCATCAAGGACATGGGAGTGAAGGTCTCCATCGATGACTTCGGGACCGGCTACTCTTCGTTCAGCAATCTGCGCCGATTCCCCCTCGACGAGTTGAAGATCGATCGCTCTTTCTTGAATTCGGTGCCGAAAAATGCGGACGACACCGCCATCGTCGGCGCGATGATCGCCATGGCCCACGGGCTTGGACTCGGAGTGGTCGCCGAGGGTGTCGAACGCGAAGAGCAGCTCGACTTTTTGCGCGACAGGGGCTGCGACGAGTACCAGGGCTTTCTCGCCAGCAAGCCGCTGCTCGCATCGGATTTCCTGAAACTGGTCGCTAAGAACAGGAAGCAGTTCGGAGATTAGTCGTCGAGGTATTCGGACACTTCGATCAAATTGCCGTCCGGATCCCTGAAATAAACCGAATTGATCGCACCGGTTGCACCGGTCTTGGCGACCGGCCCTTCGATTATCGCCACACCGCAAGCGTCGAGATGCCGGATGACCTCCTCCAGCGGCTTCGCGCTGATGAGGCACAGGTCCCCCGAACCGGCGGTGGCGCGCGCCGCCCTCGGTACGAATTCCCTGCCCACCTCGTGAAGGTTGATTTTCTGTCGACCGAAAACCAGCGCCGTGCGCCCTTGTCCAAAATGCACGATCTCCATACCGAGCACCCTGGAGTAGAACTCACAGGTTTTATCGATACTCGCCACCGTGAGCACCAGGTGATCGAGCCGGTCGATACGGATGCTCATTGCCAGTGCCTACTCGTCAGTGAATGCCAAAGAACGCGGCTATCGCCAGGATCGTCAGCAATCCGGATATACCGAGGAGCAGGTGTGCGAGGTCCCGATGGCTTTTTCGAAGCTCCACTCCAAACCACGCCGTGACGACGATCAGCCCAATCAGGATGTAGATAACGCGCATCGAGACGTGCCTTTGAGAGTCCCGTTCGGCCACGGCACTTTGTCGCCGGTCAGTCCCGGCGCCATCACGGAAAGCCCGTGCTCGAAAATGGTCAGCCGGAGCGATTTTCCTCGAGGGTGCGCAGAAGCTCGGCCGGCGAGACGTAGCCGGGAATCATCTCGCCGTCTTCGAGTATCAGGCTCGGCGTTCCACGCACCCCCACGGCGCGACCCAGCGCGAACTGCTCCTCGACGGGATTATCGCATTGTTTCTTCGCTATGCTGCGGCCGTTCTTGGCGTCGCTCATGGCCGTCTGCGGGTCGTCCGCGCACCATACGGAAACATACTTTTCATAAGACGGCGACGAGATACCCGCGCGTGGAAACGCCAGATAGCGAATGCGCACCCCGATACGGTTGTACTCCGACATCTGCCTGTGCAGCCTCACGCAGTACGGGCAGTCGATGTCGGTGAAGACGTCCACCGTGTATTTGGCGTCCTCGGGGCCGAACACGATGGTGTCGCCCTCGCGCACGCTGCCCATGCGCTCGCGGCGGTGCTCACGCTGGCGTTCCCGCGTGTAATTGGTGCGCGACGCGATCTCGACCAGATCGCCCTGAATGAGAAATCGGCCATCGGCCGAAACGTAGACCACCGTGGGTCCGTACGAAACCTCATAGAGGCCGGCCAGGGCCGAGGCCTCCACGCGGTCGGGTGCAACACCCGGAACCAGCTTTTCGAGGGCTGCGAGCACCGCTGGCGGCGCCTCCTGGGCAGTGGCCGACGGCCCTAGAACGATGATCAAGGCCAGCAAGGCCATTTTCGAGGCGACGAATCGCGGCATGCGACGGGGTCCTATGGGTGATCGAGCGAGTATCCAGAGAGCATAAGCGCTGAGACCCCCGCCGTCACCCGCGAGTTCCCGCGGTCTTCGATTTATGTGACCGATACCCGACCCGGGGCTCCCAGAGGCGCCGCACGCGTCTGCGGGACGAGGCGTGCCTTGCCACGGGGACGAGGGCATTTCTCAGCCGCGCGGGTGATGCGCCGCGTGCAGCTGCTTGAGCCGCTCTCGCGCCACGTGGGTGTAGATCTGGGTGGTGGAGATATCGCTGTGGCCGAGCAGCAGCTGCACGACGCGCAGGTCCGCGCCGTGGTTGAGCAGGTGGGTCGCGAAGGCATGCCTCAGGGTGTGTGGTGAGATCGGCTTGGCGATTCCAGCGATGGCCGCATAGCGCTTGATGGCATACCAGAATGCCTGCCGGCTGATGGCGCCGCCCCGGGGGCTGGGGAACAGCGCATCGCCGCTGCCCGCGACGCGCAGTCCCGGGCGCGCCTCGCGCAGATAGCGTTCCAGCCAGTCGAGGGCCGCCTCGCCGAGCGGCACCAGACGTTCCTTGCCCCCCTTTCCGACAACCCGCACCACGCCTTGCGCGCGATTGATTTGCCCGAGCTTCAAATTGACCAGCTCCGAGACCCTCAGACCCGTGGCATAGAGCAGCTCGAGCATGGTGCGATCGCGCAAGCCCTCGCGCGCCGCCGCATCCGGCGCCTGCAGCAACGCTTCCACCTCGGCTTCGCTCAAGGCATCGGGAAGTGTCCGGCCAATGCGCGGCGTGTCGATGCGGGCGCAGGGATCGGCATCGATGCGCCCCTGACGCATGAGATGCTGATAGAAGCGGCGCAGGCTCGACAGCCGCCGTGCGATGCTGCGCGGCGGCGATGCAGAGAGCCCTGCGAGGTACTCGAGCACATCGGCGCGGGTCGCGGTGACGAGCTCGCGATCCCGCCCGCCGAGCCACCCGGCGAAGCGGCGCAGGTCGGCACGATAGGCCGCGAGGGTATTCTCGGCGAGACCGCGCTCCATCCAGATGGTGTCGATGAAGGACTCGATCATCCGCTCATCGCGCTCGCACGGCGTCGCGGCGCTCATGAATCGCGGCGCTCGTGGGCGAGCAGCCAGTGCTTGATGGCGAGAGCGCCGCCCTCGCTCTGGCCCATGAATCCGCCGGCACCGCCCGCCGCGACCACCCGGTGACACGGCACGACGATAGCGATGGGGTTGCACCTGCAGGCGCCTCCGATGGCGCGTGGCGCGCTGCCGAGCTCGCGCGCGAGCGCACCGTAAGTGCATGTGTCTCCCGGCGGAATACGGCGCAAACGCTGCCATACGCGGCGCTGAAAAGGTGTCCCGGATAGCTCCAGTGGAAGGTCGAATCGCCACTGCGGATCCTCGAAGTAGCGGAACAGCTGATCGAGGACCTCTCGTGCCGTCGCCTCCGGGGCACGCGACGGCGGCGCGGCTGCAGGCGCGAACTCGATGCCGACGAGGCGCCCGTGCGCGAGGCAAATGCCGAGCGGACCCACCGGTGTCGAGACGACTGCGGCGTAGTCCGTGTCGCTGGTCATGGGGGGCGCCCCTCAGCGCGCCTCAGAAGCGGCCCAGGGCGTGCTCGACGAGCACCCGAACGTCGGGCTCGCGGCTGTCGGCGAGGGTCGACTCGAGCACTGCGACCGCATCGTCGCCGAGCCCTTCCTCGGCAAGCGCCCGCGCCGCCTCGAGGCGCGCGCTGCGCGACCATGCGTCGGGGGGGCCGCCGCCGGGTACCGCTGCCGACTCGATGTAGAGCCGCGCCGCGCGCGCCCGTCGCCCGGCTCTCGCCTCGGACTGCGCCGCCAGCAGCAGCAGCTCGCGCCGCTCCCAGGGCGATTCGGCGGATGCCAGAGCGCGCTCGAGCAGGTCCGCCGCCCGGGCGTACTCGCCGGCCCTCTGCAACGCCATCGCCACCTGCACGAGCCCGTCCACGGGCACTGCCCCGGCCGCGTCGCCGGCGTCGACGAGGCGTAGCGCTTCGTCGACGCGATCGCTGCCGATGAGGGCCACGGCGACCGGCGCCCGCCACGTCCCCGGCAGCGCCTGCCGGGTCTCGCTGTCGAGGCCCTCCAGCAGCCGGGCGGCCACATCGAGGCGCGACTCTCCCAGCGCGTAAGCGACCAGCGGGGCGCGCAGCGAGGGTGCGAGTGCGTCGATCTCCCGATGACGGCGAGAGTCCAGGTACAGGGCGCCCAGGATGCGAAGACCGCGGGACTCGCGCACCAGCGCATTCACCAGCCCGCTGCGAGCGGCTTCGGCGACGCGCGGCTCGCTGCTCTGCAGCGACAGGTAGGCGTAAAGGGCACGCGCGCCGACGTCGCCGCCTTCGGCGCGTTTACCTGCGAGCGCCAGCCAGTCGTCGAAGCGTCCCACCAGCAGCTGGGAAGCGTTTCCGAGCGCTGCCGCGTAGTCGAGATAGGCGTCCCAGAGCGCATCGGCTCGAACGCCGACCAGGCGGTCGCCGGCGTGCTGCACGCCGCGCAGCGCCACCGCCTGCTCCATGGCCGTAACCCGCACCTCGTGATCGCGATAACGGGCTGCCACCTCGGCGAGAGACGCCCACAGCTGCGCCCGCTCCACGGACACCAGGCGCCCTTCGCCGAGCAGCGGTCCCATTTCGGAGAGCAGCTCCACGGGCTCCACCGCCGCGTCACGGGCGCGCAGCAGCAGCCTCATGTAGGCGACCTCGGTGGTCTCGAGGCCATCGAGGAGCGCCCGCGCCTCCTCATCCCGGCCGGCGCGGAACAGCGCTTTCGCGTGCGCAAGGCGCCAGCCGTGCGGGCTGGCGCCATAGTCGAGCCGGTAGCGCAGCACCGTCGTCTCCGCCTCGGAGAGGCGGCCCGCGAGCAGCTGCGCCTCGCCCAGCAGCGCGCGCCAGCGCCGCAGGCGCGCGCTGCGCTCGTCGACCATGGCCGTGTCCTGGGCCCGACCCCAGATGAGACCGGCGATCAACGCGCCGGCGGCCTCGGCGTCACCGGCGGCGAGGTGCGCCCGCGCCAGAGACTCCCCGGCACGGCTCGAGAAATCGTCTGCAAGTCCCGGCGGATACTCGGCGACGCGGGCGATCACCGCAGGCCAATCTTCGCGTGCCTCGAGGATCGCCAGTCGCAGACGCTCCCAGCGCTGCCATGCCACGGGGCTATCGGAAAGTTGCGGTTGCTCTTCGGCGATGACGCGCAGCGCCAGGCCGGCGGCGCCGGCTTCGACAAGCCGCTCGATGGCCTCGATGCTGCGCAGGCCGGACGCGGCGACGGCGGACGCAGACGCCGCCAGGAGCAGCAGCAGCAACGGCAGGCGGCGAAAGAGCGCGCGCTTAGGCTCCACCAAGCCTTGCCTCAAACCCTGGTGCTGCGTTGGTGGTAAATGACTCCGCGCCCTTTTTCGCTCGTGACTAAATCTTCTCCTTGATGCGCGCCGCGTTGCCGCGCCGGTCACGAAGGTAGTAGAGCTTGGCGCGACGCACGTCGCCGCGACGCTTCACCTCGATGTCGTGAATCTGCTGACTGTAGGTCTGGAACACGCGCTCGACGCCCTCGCCGTGGGAGATCTTGCGCACGGTGAACGAGGAGTTGAGGCCGCGGTTGCGCTTGGCGATGACCACGCCCTCGAAGGCCTGGAGCCGCTCCCGGGCGCCCTCCTTGACCTTGACCTTGACCACCACCGTATCACCGGCACCGAATTCCGGAACCTCGCGGTTCATCTGCTCGGCTTCGATCTGACTGATGATGTTGCTCATGATTTCGTTCCTCTTTGCAACCGGGCTCGCACCGGTCTCAATGCAATGCCTCGCGCTGCTCACCGATGAACTCGTCGAGCAACGCGCGTTGTTCGTCGTCGAGCGCCAACTCGCGCAGCAGGTCCGGGCGCCGCTGCCAGGTTCGCCCCAGCGCCTGCTTCAAACGCCAGCGGCGGATGGCCTCGTGGTCGCCGCCGAGCAGCACGGCCGGCACCGCGAGACCGTCGATCACTTCCGGCCGCGTGTAGTGCGGACAATCGAGCAATCCTTCGGCGAACGAATCGCTGCGTGCCGAATCCTCGTGGCCGAGGGCACCGGGCAGCAGGCGTGTCATCGCCTCCACCACCAGCATTGCGGCCAACTCGCCGCCGCTCAGCACGAAATCGCCCACCGAAAGCTCCTCGTCCACCTCGCGCTCGATCAGCCGCTCGTCCACGCCCTCGTACCGGCCGCAGACCAGGATCAGCCGCTCGCGGGCGGCGAGCCTGGCGATGGCCGCCTGGTCGAGCCTCTGGCCCTGGGGCGACAGGTAGACCGTGTGCGCATCGTCGCCGACGCGCGCACGCGCCGCTTGGATGGCGTCGCTGAGCGGCTGCACCATCATGACCATTCCCGGTCCGCCGCCGTAGGGCCGATCGTCCACGCTGCGGTGGCGTCCCTTGGCGAAGTCGCGAGGGTTGATGCAATCGAGCGCGAGAATCCCGCTCTCGATCGCCCGCGACGTGATGCCCCAGCGCTCGATGGCCTCGAACATCTGCGGGAACAGCGTCACCACCGCCACCTGCATGCCTACTCCTTGCGGGGACCGGATTCGCCACCGGCTCAGAAATCCGGATCCCAGTCCACCTCTATGCGGCCGGCCTCCCTATCCACCCGGACCACCACCTGGTCGCGGATGAACGGCACCAGCCGCTCGCGATCGCCGCTCAGCACCAGCACGTCGTTGGCGCCGGTCTCCATGAGCCCGGTCACCCGGCCGAGAGACGTGCCCTCGCGGGTCACCACCTCGAGGCCGATCAAGTCGCTCCAGTAGTACTCGTCGTCGGCCAGCGGCGCCAGCTGGCTGCGGTCGACGGCGATGTCGGCGCCTACCAGCGTGCGCGCCTGGTCGCGATCGTCGACCTCGGCGAGCTTCGCCACCAGCCCCGAGCCGTGGGCTCTACCGCCCTCCAGCGCGTGGCTGCGCCACCCTCCGGCGGTCTTCAGTTGCCACGGGGAGTAGCCGAGCAACCCCTCCGCAGGCTCGCAGTCCGAGCGCACGCGGAGCCATCCGCGCACGCCGTAAACGCCGCTGACCCGTCCCATGGTCACGCGCTGCGGCATACCCCGTCCCGCGCAGCCCGCGCGCGCCCGATGCGCGCCGCCTAAGCGCTCGCGGCGGCCCGATCGCGACTGAGAAGCTTGGCGACGGCACCGCTGGCCTTGGCTCCGCGGGCGGTCCAGTAGGCGACCCGGTCCCGGTCGATGCGCAGCTTCTCCTCCTGCTCGGTCGCGATCGGGTTGTAGAATCCGAGCCGCTCGATGAAGCGCCCGTCCCGGCTCGCGCGGCTGTCGGTCACGACCACGTGGTAGAAGGGACGCTTCTTGGCGCCGGTGCGGGCAAGTCGAATACTAACCATGGTTTCTCGGCTGTCCTGTTGAGCGGCATCGTGATGCCGGCGGCCTCAAGGCCCGGTAAAACGGAGTATTTTACGCCCCTCGCGGCGACGATGTAAATTCGATAGCCACGCGCATCAGCCCGGCATGCCCGGCGGCATGCCGCCCTTCATGCCCTGCATCAGGCGCGCCAGCCCGCCCTTTTTCTTCATCCGCTTCATCATCTTCTGCATCTGGGCGAACTGCTTGAGCAGCCGGTTCACGTCCTGGACCTGGTTGCCCGAGCCGGCGGCGATGCGCCGCTTCCTGGAGCCTTTGATAATGGCCGGATGCAGCCTCTCCTGGCGGGTCATGGAGCCGATGATGGCGTGCATGCGCTTCAGCTCCTGGTCACCCATGCGGGCACTCGCCCCCGGCGGCAGCGCCGCGCCGCCCGGCAGCTTGTCGAGCAAGGCCGCCATGCCCCCCATCTCGCGCATCTGCTCCAGCTGCTCGGCGAAGTCCTCCAGATCGAAGCCCCTGCCCTTCTTGAGCTTGCTGGCCAGCTTCTCGGCCTTGTCCCGATCGACCTTGTGCTCGGCCTCCTCGATGAGGCTGAGCACATCACCCATGCCGAGGATGCGCGAAGCCATGCGCTCGGGATGAAAGGCCTGCAGCGCGTCGGTTTTCTCGCCGATGCCGATGAACTTGATCGGCTTGCCGGTGACGTGGCGCACCGACAGCGCCGCGCCGCCGCGCGCGTCGCCGTCCGCCTTGGTGAGAATGACGCCGGAGAGCGGCAGCGCTTCGTCGAAGGCGCGCGCCACGTTGGCGGCGTCCTGGCCACTCATGCTGTCGACGACGAACAGGGTCTCCGCCGGCGCGGCCACCGCGTGCACGCGGCGCACCTCGGCCATCATTTCCTCATCCACGTGCAGGCGACCCGCGGTGTCGAGGATGACCACATCGTGGAAGCGCCGGCGCCCCTCGGTGATGGCTGCCTCGGCGATGGCGACCGGATCCTGGGACGCATCGGAGGGAAAGAACACCGCACCGACCTCCGTGGCGAGCGTCTCCAGCTGCTCGATGGCCGCCGGCCGGTACACGTCACAGCTCGCCACCAGCACCGACCGGGTGCCGTGCTCGAGCAGCCAGCGCGCCAGCTTGGCCACCGTGGTGGTCTTGCCCGACCCCTGCAGGCCCGCCACCAGCAGCACCGCGGGCGGCGCGACGCGCAGGTTGAGCGCCTCGTTGGCCTCCCCCATGAGGACGCTGAGCTCGTCGCGAACGATGCGAATGACTTCCTGGCCCGGCGAGAGGCTGGCAAGAACGTCCTGGCCCACGGCGCGTTCGCGCACCCGCTCGACGAAATCGCGCACCACCGGCAGGGCGACGTCGGCTTCGAGCAGCGCCATGCGCACGTCGCGCAGGGCATCCTTGATGTTGGCCTCGGTCAGCCGACCGCGCCCGCGCAGCTGGTCGAGCGTCTTCGACAGGCGTTGGGTCAGGTTTTCGAACACTTCGCGGAGTCCTCGCTGGCTTTACCGTGGGGCAGGGGCAGATTCTAGCAATCCTGCCGGGGTCTGTGGCTGTCGCCGTCCTTTGCGGCCTCCGGGAATGTTGGCATCATGCCCCCATGCACTCCTGGATCCTGGCCCTCGCGCTGATGAGCGTGACGCTCTACGTCACCGCCACCGTCGTTCTCGGGCGACGCCTGGCAAGCTGGCAAGGCGCGGTCCAGGGCGCCGCGCCGAAGCTGCCGATACTCGCCTTTGCCGCCGTCGCGCTGCACGGCGTCCTGCTCTACGCCGGCATCGTCACCGAAGGAGGGCTGCATCTGGGCTTCTTCGACGTCGCTTCGCTGGTCTCCTGGGTCGCCGCGTTGCTGCTCCTCGTCGGCGCCATGCGCCGGCCGCTCGACAACCTCGGCCTGCTGGTGCTGCCGCTGGCGGCGCTTCTGATTCTTCCCGGCGTCATCTGGCCCGAGGCGCGGCCGCTGGGCGCGGCGCGCAATTTCGGCACCGACATCCACGTTCTGGTGTCCGTGCTCGCTTTCGCGCTGCTGACCATCGCCGCCTGCCAGTCGCTGCTGCTCGCCTACCAGGATCACCGCCTCAGCCAGAAGCGGCCCGGCGGCCTGGTGCACATCCTGCCGCCGCTGAAGATCCAGGAGGAGCTGCTGTTTCAGCTGATCGCGCTCGGCTTCTTTCTACTCACCCTGAGCCTGGCGACGGGTGTGGCCTTCGTCTCCGACATGCTCGCCCAGCACCTGGCCCACAAGACCGTGCTGTCGGTCATCGCCTGGGTGCTGTTCGGCGTGCTGCTGTGGGGGCGCTGGCGCCACGGATGGCGCGGGCGTACCGCCGTGCGGCTGAGCCTCATGGGCTTCGCCGTGCTCAGCCTCGCCTATTTCGGCAGCAAGCTGGTCCTGGAGCTGATTCTGGAACGACACTGGTTCGCCGGCTGATGGCCGGACGTTGCCCGCCACCGGGCGCGCCACGGCGACGCCCGGCCTAAGGCTCACCGTCGTCGAGCCATTTGCGGTAGTCCTCGAGGGTCTTCTCGTCGGGCGGATACAGCCCGACCACGGCGGCGCCCTCGGCGATGCGCCGCTGCACGAAGCGCTCGAAGCGCTCCTGCTCGATGCCGGCCTCGGCGACCTCCGCAGCCAGGGCCGCCGGAATCACCACGGCGCCATCGTTGTCGCACACCATGACGTCGCCCGGGCAAACGGCCACCCCACCGCAACCGATGATCTCGTCGTAGCCGGCGAACGCGAGCCCGACGATGCTCGGCGGCGCCGCCACGCCCGCACACAGCACCGGCAGATCGATGCCGCGAATTTCGTCGGCATCGCGCACCGGCGCATCGGTGATGGCCGCCAGCACCCCTTTCTTCGCAAGCCGCGCGACGAGAATGTCGCCGAGGGTCGCACCGAGCGTGTTGCCGCGCCCGTCGATGACCACCACCGAGCCGCGCGGAGCCGCCTCGATGGCGTCACGGAAAGACGGTGATTTTGCGTAGCTCTCGGGCTGCGAGAGATCCTCACGCCCGGGCACGAAACGGATGGTGAAGGCCGGGCCCGCAACGCGCGCCGACAGGGGGACGAGCGGCTTGACGCCGCGCAGCCAGCTGGTGCGCACCCCCCGCTTGAGCAGCACCATGGTGAGCGTGGCCGTGCTGACCTGGCGCAGCTGATCCGGCACGCGGCTGGCGCCACCGGTCGGCGGATCCGTGTTTGCCATGAGGATGCCTCCTGTCGGCTCGTCAACCGGTATACTATATATTGATGATGTCGCCACGGGCGTAGCCTCCATTTGAACGACCTTCCCCTGGGTGTCCTGTTCGGGGCACTCATTGTTCTCCTTCTGCTTTCCGCGTTTTTCTCCGGCTCGGAGACCGGCATGATGGCGCTCAACCGCTATCGGCTGCGGCATCTCGCCAAGGGTGAGCACCGTGGCGCGAAACGCGCTGCGGAGCTGCTCGAGCGACCGGATCGGCTCATCGGACTGATCCTCATCGGAAACAATTTCGTGAATATCGTCGCCTCGATGCTGGCGGCGTTCATCGCCTGGCGGATCCTGGGTGAACCGGGTCTTGCGCTGGCGCCTTTCGCACTCACCGTGATCATCCTGGTGTTCGCGGAAGTGGCGCCGAAAACCCTCGCCGCTCTGCACCCGGAACGCATCGCCTTTCCGGCCGCCGTCGTGCTCAGGCCGCTGCTGAAAATCCTCTACCCGGTGGTGGCCGCCATCAACTGGATTGCCAACGGCGTGTTGCGTCTGCTCCGGGTCTCGCCTGCCGACGTGGACTCGCATCAACTCAGCACCGAGGAGCTGCGTACGGTGGTCAACGAGGCGGGAGCGCTGATCTCGCGCAAGTATCAGAGCATGCTGGTGAGCATTCTGGATCTGGAGAAGGTCACGGTGGACGACATCATGGTGCCGCGCAACGAGATCAGCGGCATCGACATCGATGACGAGATGGACGAGATCGTCGAGCTGCTGATTCACAGCCAGCACACCAAGCTGCCGCTTTACCGGGGAGACATCGACGACGTTCTCGGCGTGCTGCATCTGCGCAAGGTGCTCGAGCCCCTGGAGCATGGCGAGCTCAGCAAGGAGTCGCTGCTGGAGAATGCCAGCGAGCCCTATTTCGTTCCGGCGGGCACGCCGCTCAACACGCAGCTGCGCAACTTTCAGCGCCAGCGTCAGCGCATCGGGCTGGTCGTCGACGAGTACGGCGATGTCGACGGCCTGGTGACCCTCGAGGACCTGCTCGAGGAGATCGTGGGTGAGTTTACGACCGACCCTTCGGCCCACAGCCCGGATGTGCACCCCCAGGACGACGGCACTTATCTGGTCGACGGCGGCGCCAACGTGCGCGAGCTCAATCGCACCATGCGCTGGGAGCTGCCCACCCACGGACCGAAGACCGTCAACGGGCTGGTGCTGGAGTACCTCGAGTCGATCCCGGAGCCGGGTACCAGCCTTCTCATCGCCGGCTATCCGATCGAGATCGTGCAGGTGAGCGGCAACGCCGTCAAAACCGCGCGCATCAAGCCCGGCATGCGGCGCAAGCCGCGCGCGTCCGCGGAGCACGAGTCCTAGATGCGCGCAACGGTGGCCGTGTAAAAAAACCCTGTCGCGGGGTTTGCTCATGGCCGCGGATCGCACGCGAGAAGCCGCGGCTGGCGTCCCGCGCCGGGCGCAGCACCCTCTAGCGCAAGACCGCCAGCGCGTCGCCGAGCGCTGCCACTGCGGCCACCTCCATACCCTTGATGGCGCGCCGCGGCTTGTTCGCCTTGGGCACCAGCGCCCGCTTGAAGCCGTGCTTGGCAGCTTCCGCCAGGCGCTCCTCACCGTAGGCGACCGGGCGAATCTCCCCGGCCAGCCCCACCTCACCGAATACCACCAGATCGCGCGCCACCGGCCGGGCGTTGAGGCTCGACACCACCGCCACCAGCAGCGGTAAATCCGCGCCGGTTTCGCTGATGCGCATACCTCCGACGACGTTGACGAAAACGTCCTGATCCTGGGTGGCGATACCCGCGTGGCGATGCAGCGCCGCGAGCAGCATGCCGAGACGGTTGGCATCGGCACCCACGGCGACCCTGCGCGGGTGCGCGAGCTGGCTCGCGTCGACCAGCGCCTGGATCTCCAGAAGCAGCATGCGCGTGCCCTCCCGCACGACCGTCACGGTGCTGCCCGCGACANNCCCCGCTCGGTCATGGCGAAGAAGCCGAGCTCGTTGGCGGCCCCGAAGCGGTTCTTGACGGCGCGGATGACGCGGTAGCGGCTGTCGCTCTCGCTCTCGAAGTAGAGCACCGCGTCGACCATGTGCTCGAGCACCCGCGGCCCGGCGATGGCGCCTTCCTTGGTGACGTGACCGATGAGAAAAACCGCCGTCGAGCCGTGCTTGGCGAACTGCACCAGGCGCGCGGCGCATTCCCGGATCTGGGCGACGCTTCCGGGCGCCGACTGCAGCGCATCGGTATACATGGTCTGAATGGAGTCGATGACCATCACCGTCGGCCGCTCGCGGGCCGCCAGCGCGAGAATGGTCTCCACGTGCGTCTCGGCGAGCAGGCGCAATCTCTCGGTGCCGAGTCCCAGGCGTTGCGCACGCAGGGTCACCTGGCGCAGCGACTCCTCGCCTGTGACATAGAGCGGCTGCTGGTCGGGATCCCGCGCCAGGGTCACCAGCGCCTGGAGCAGAAGCGTGGATTTGCCGATCCCCGGATCGCCCCCGACCAGCACCACCGATCCCGGCACCAGCCCGCCCCCGAGCGCGCGATCGAGCTCGCCGATGCCGAGCGGCCGATGACCCTCGGCCTCGGCGACCACCTCGTCGGCATCGACAATGCGCGCCGGCGTCTCGGCCACGCCGAGCAGTCCGACGCTTCGGCGGGGCGCCGGCGCCGCGCTCTCCAGCAGCGTGTTCCATGCGCCGCACTCGGCGCACTGGCCGCTCCACTTGGACGCCTGAGCCCCGCAGGCCTGACACTGGAAGAGACGTTTTTCCCGCACCTGTACTGAGCTCCATCGCTGGATTTTCGTTGTCGTTCACGGTATCAAAGGGTCACCCGGCGATCCACGTATGGGCGCCCTGCTAGACTGAAGGTCGGCACGAACGCCCGACCAGGAACGCGACTTTGGCCGACAAGAACAATCAAGATCCACCTGCGCTGAAGCCGCTCATGGTCGACGACGCACGTGCAGAGGCGCTCAAGCGCGCCGCGCTGGATCTGCCCTCCGTCACGCTCACGCAGCGCCAGCTCTGCGATCTCGAGCTGCTCATGTGCGGTGCGTTCACGCCGCTCACGGGCTTCATGGACGCGCGCAGCTACGCGCGCGTGCTCGATGATGCGCGCCTGCCCGACGGCAGCGTGTGGCCGATACCGATAACCCTCGACGTGGCGCAGAGTCTCGCAGAGGGCCTCGCTGCCGGCGACCGCCTGGCGTTGCGCGACAGCGAGGGATTCATGCTGGCGGTGCTCACGGTGAACGATGTCTGGACGCCGGATCGAGACGCGGAGGCAGAGCGCATCTACGGCACCGGCGACGCCTCCCATCCCGGCGTGGCGTACCTGAACGAGCAGGTGCAGCCCGTGTACGTGGGCGGCGGGATCGAGGGCATCGAGCTGCCGACGCATTACGATTACGAAGATCTGCGGCATACCCCGCAGGATCTTCGTCACCTTTTCCAAAAGCTGGGCTGGCGGCGGGTGGTGGCATTTCACACCGCAACGCCCATGCATCGTCTCGAGCACCACATCACGCTGACAGCGGCCAAGCAGGCGGAAGCGAATATCCTGCTGCATCCGGTCGTCGGCATCGGCCGGCCCCGCGACCTCAGTCGCTTCGCGCGCGTCAAGTGCTATCAGGCTCTCGGCAGGCACTATCCACACGGGCTGACGACGCTTTCGCTGCTGCCGCTGGCGACACGCATGGCGGGGCCGCGCGAGACCGCGTGGCACGCCATCATCCGGCGCAACTACGGCTGCAGCCATTTCATTGTCGGGCCCGATCACGGCAGCCCGCCCGACGAGGGCCACGGGCGCTTTTATGCGCCGTACGCGGCCCAGGAATGGCTGGCACAGCAAGAGTCGGAGATCGGCATCCGCATGGTGCCTTTCCGTCGGCTGGCGTACTCGCCCGGGCGCGCGCGCTTCGTGGACGCGGCCGAAGCGCACGACGCCAACGAGGCGACGGAAGCCCTTGGCGACGACGCCCTCGCCGGGCGGCTTTCGCGTGGCGAGAACGTCCCGGCATGGTTCACGTTCCCGGAAGTCCTCGACGAGCTGCGAAAGGTCTACCCGCCGCGACACCGCATGGGCATCACCCTGTTCTTCACGGGCCTCTCGGGCTCGGGCAAGTCGACGCTGGCGCGCATCATGTACGGCAAGTTCATCGAGGACGGCAAGCGTCCCGCGACCCTGCTCGACGGCGACATCGTGCGACGCAACCTCTCGAGCGAGCTCGGCTTCTCCAAGGAGCATCGGGATCTCAACATCCGCCGCATCGGCTTCGTCGCGAGCGAGATCACCAAGAACGGCGGCATCGCCATCTGCGCGCCGATCGCGCCCTATGCGAGCACGCGGCGTGCCGTTCGCGCGCTCATCGAGGAGCACGGTGCGATGATCGAGATTCACGTGTCGACGCCGCTCGAGGTGTGCGAGCAGCGCGACCGCAAGGGGCTCTATGCCAAAGCGCGCAGGGGGCTGATCCCCGAGTTCACCGGCATCAGCGACCCCTACGAGATCCCGGAGCAGCCGGAGCTGCGCATCGACACCAGCGATCGCTCACCCATGGAGGCAGCCCAGGAGATCTTCCTGTACCTGCTTCGCGAGGGGTATCTCGACGCGCCCGGCGACGGAACGCCCGCGTAGGGCCACGCGCCCGCTTCCCGAAGCTGACATCGGCGCCTGGCGCGCCGGCGTCAGGCGTAGTAGCCGCCGCCGAAATCGTCCCGGATGTAGTTCTCGAAGCGCGTATGCTGGCCGAGGAACGTCAGCACCACCTTGCCGATGGGCCCGTTGCGCTGCTTGCCGATGATGATCTCGGCCTTGCCCTTGTGCTCGGAGTTCTCGTTGTAGACCTCGTCGCGGTAGATGAACAGGATCACGTCGGCATCCTGCTCGATGGCGCCGGACTCGCGCAGATCGGACATGACGGGGCGCTTGTCGGGGCGCTGCTCGAGGCTGCGGTTGAGCTGCGAGAGCGCGATCACCGGCACGTCGAGCTCCTTGGCGAGCGCCTTGAGCCCGCGCGAGATCTCCGAGATCTCCGTGGCCCGGTTCTCCTTGGTGCCCGGCACCTTCATCAGCTGAAGGTAATCCACCACCACCAGCCCCAGATCCTTCTCGCGCTTCAGGCGCCGACAGCGTGCGCGCAGCTCGAGCGGCGTGAGCGCCGGCGTGTCGTCGATGTAGATCTCGGTGTCGTTGAGCATGGTCAGGGCCGAGGTCAGCCGGGGCCAGTCGTCGTCGTCGAGGCGGCCGCTGCGCACCTTGTGCTGATCGATCCGGCCGAGCGAGGAGAGCATGCGCATGGTCAGCTGCTCGGCGGGCATCTCCATGCTGAACACGCCGACGGTGAGGCGCCCCTTGATAGCCGCCTGCTCGACGACGTTCATCGCGAAAGCCGTCTTGCCCATGGAAGGGCGCCCGGCGACGATGATGAGGTCCGAGCGCTGCAGCCCGGAGGTCCGGTCGTCCAGATCCACGTAGCCGGTCGCCACGCCGGTGATCGGGCTCTCGCTCTGGAACAGAGTGTCGATGCGGTCCATGACATCGACCAGCACGTCCTTGATGGGCGAGAAGCCGATGCGCGGCTTGGAGCCCCGCTCGGCGATCTCGAAGACCCGCTGCTCGGCCTCGTCGAGCAGCTCATCGGCGCTGCGGCCCTCGCTCGCGAATCCGCTGCTGGCGATATCGGTGCCGACCTCGATGAGACCCCGCAGGACAGCCCGCTCGCGCACGATGTCGGCGTAGGCCGCGATGTTCGCGGCGCTCGGCGTATTGCGGGCGAGCTCCCCGAGGTAGGCCAGCCCGCCGGCCTCTTCGAGCCGGCCATGATTCGCCAGCCACTCCGAAATCGTGACCACGTCGAAAGGCCGGGCGCGGTCGGAAAGCGCACTGATGGCCTGGAAGATGAGGCGGTGGTCGTGGCGGTAGAAATCCTGCTCCGAAACCACGTCGGCGACGCGGTCCCAGGCGGCATTGTCCAGCATCAGCCCGCCGAGGACGGATTGCTCGGCTTCGATGGAGTGCGGCGGCACCTTGAGTGCCGCGGTGGCGAAGTCGGCCGGACGATTGGACAGCACCGTTTCTGGCATGTGACCTCGATGTGCTCTCCGTTTATGTCAAGCGCTTCACGGAAACATCGTTCCAGTTCCGCACTCGCGCCCTATGCCGATTGTTCCACCGACTTCGGCGCATCCCCCAACACCCGTAGCGAGCATACACCAGTGCGGCGCGCATCGAAAGCGATCGGAATCACGTCATCACGTATCGGCGCGTTACGCGCAATCTTCGCGCGCCTGACGCGCGCAGGCGACGCGGTGACAGGCAAGCGCTACTCTTCCGCAACCACGTGCACGGTAACCAACGCTTCGACATCGGCGTAAAGATGCACGTGGACCTCGTAATCACCCACCTGTCGCAGCGTGTCACTGAGCAGACGTATCTCGTGGCGCGCGACGGGCAGTCCCGCCTCGGTAAGCGCGTCCGCGATGTCCTGGGGACCGACGGAGCCGAAAAGCTTGCCCTCCTCGGCAGTCTTGCGCACCAGCGTCACTTCCGCTCCCTGGAGACTCGCGGCGCGCTTCTGCACCTCGGCCAGGGCCTCGGCCTCCTGGCGCTCGAGCTCGGCCCGCCGGGCCTCGAACTCGGCCAGGTTCTCCGGCGTTGCCAGCACCGCTCTGCCCTGCGGAATCAGGTAGTTGCGCGCGTAACCGGGCTTCACCTTGACCGAATCGCCGAGCTCACCCAGATTCTGCACCCGTTCCAGCAATATCACCTGCATGATCCCATCCTCGATAGCGTCACCGGCGCGCTCGCCCGGCGGCGGCGCGCTGCATTCACGTCGATGTGCCGGCGCTCCAGCGGCGGCGAAAATCGAACCACGTGTCCGAGAAACCGCCCAGCGCCAGCCCCAGAGCCGCCAGCGGCGGCACGATGAGCAAGGCCGCGTACATCGTCAACAGCCAGAAGATCGAGGCACCGCGCGCGTGCACGTGCGCGTGCACGAGCGCATGAACGAGCGCCATGCCCTGAATCGTGTACATGATGATCGCCAGCACCAGCAGCACGCGAAACAGGCCGCCGGCGAAGCCACCCGCGAGTATCGCGAGCAGCGCCAACGCCACTGCCGCATACGCCACCCGGCGATCCAGGCGCAAGGCGCGGAATTCCTTGCCGAAGCCGCCTGGATTGTCGATGGTCGCGTGCATCCAGCGCGCCAGCCACAGGATCAGCATGGCACCGACCACGGTCGCCGCGGGCAGCGACAGCATCAGCAACGACATGCTCTCCAGCGTCTCGTCGAGCGTTTGCAGCATCTCCGGCGTCAGGTCCGGATTGGCCTCCCGGATCGGCTGAGCCACGTAGCGTTCGAGCTTGTCCCGCCACCAGGCCACCGGATTGGAGCTGAGCAGATGGATACCGGCCAGCACCAGCGCGCCCATGCCGCCGGCCACCGTGAGCGCGCTTCCCTGAGAGGCCGTCTCGCGGAGCACCCAGGCGAGCACCATCACCGGCAGGCCCGTGAAAAGCACGAAAATCACCACCGGCTGATAGGTGCCGAGAATCAGCCCCATGGCGAGGGTGGAGATCGCCGTCGTCACCGCGAGCACCAGGGCGCCATCGGCAAGCCCGTGGCGCAGCACCGTCAGGCCGACGATGCCACCGCTGACGAAGCTGAACGGCGGCAACAGCATGCCGATGACCGCCGTCGCGATCGCATGGGTGCGGCTGCGCACCATGAATCGCAACAATGATCCCACGGCTGACCGGCCCGGCGTCGCGCGTGGTCAATGATGCGAGTCGCTGTAAGGCAGCAGCGCAAGATAGCGGGCGCGCTTGATCGCCGTCGCCAGCTGACGCTGATAGCGGGCCTTGGTCCCGGTGATGCGGCTGGGGACGATCTTGCCGGTCTCCGTGATGTAGGCCTTGAGCGTGTTGAGATCCTTGTAATCGATCTCCTTGACGCCCTCGACGGTGAACCGGCAATAGCGCCGGCGGCGGAAAAAACGTGCCATCTTCGATACCTCTGGAAATCGGCACCCCGCTCGGGCGCCGGATCAGTCGTTGCGCGCGAATCAGGACCCTTGTCGCGCGGATCTCAAGTCTCGGACGCCTCGTTGACATCGACCTGTTCCCCGGCGGCTGCCTCGGCCGTGTCCGCAGTCTCCTTTGCCTGCTCCCGGGTGCCCTCGTCCGCCTCGTCGCGGCGCGGTGGCCGCTCCTCGTCGCGATCGTCCTTGGACTTGGCGAGCGGGGACGGCTCGGTCTGCGCCTCGCTGCGGGCGATGACCAGGTCGCGCAGCACCGCGTCGTTGAAACGGAATGCGCTCTTCAGCTCGTCGAGCGTGGGCTGGCCGCACTCGACGTTCATCAGCACGTAGTGCGCCTTGTGCACCTTGTTGATGGGGTAGGCGAGCTGCCGCCGGCCCCAGTCCTCGAGGCGATGGATATGGCCGCTGGCGCCCTCTATCAGAGCGCGATAGCGGTCGATCATGGCAGGCACCTGCTCACTCTGGTCCGGATGGACCAGAAATACGATCTCGTAATGTCGCACGATTGGCTCCTCTCGGATTCGCGGCCCGCTTCGAGCGGTGCCGACCAGCCTCCCGCGCATTTGCGGTGAGGCAAGGAGTCGCCGGGCAGGCCCGGCGCAGGGGCACGGATACTATGCGATGCCCCGGGCCTTTGCAACGCCGCCCCGCTGGCGGCACGCCTCGAACAGGCACAGGGCCGCCGCGACCGAGACGTTGAGACTCTCGACGCCGGCGCGCATGGGAATGTGGATGAGCTGGTCGCAGCGCGCGGCGGTGAGGCGCCGAAGCCCGCGGCCCTCGCCGCCCAGGATCAGCGCCGTCGGGCCGCGCAGATCGGCATCGGTGTAGGCAATGCCGGCGTGGGCGCAGGCCCCGAACAGAAACACGCCGGCCTCGCCCAGGCGCCGCAGCGCCTCGGCCAGATTGCCGACGGTGACCAGTGGAACGTGCTCCGCGGCGCCGCTGGCGGCCTTGCGCACCGTCGGGGTGAGCCCCACGGCACGCCGCTGCGGCACGATGACCGCATCGGCACCGGCGGCATCGGCGCTGCGCAGGCAGGCGCCCAGATTGTGGGGATCCTGGACCCCGTCGAGCACCAGCAGCAGGGCCGGCTCCTCGAGCCCGGCCAGCAGGGTATCCAGATTCGGAGCGAGTGATGTGCGGCTCGGCCGGTAACGCGCCGCGATGCCCTGATGGGCAGCGCCGGCGAGCATGCGGTCGAGGGTCGTGCGCGCCACGGCGTGCACGCTGATGCCGTGCCGGGTCGCGAGCTGCCTGGCACGGGCACGCATCGCGTCTCCGCGGCCCTGCTGAAGCCACAGCTCGCTGACGCCGGCCGGGTCGCGCTCGAGCAGCTCTTGCACCGCATGACGACCGTAGACGAGCCCGCCCCTCACGCCACCTCGCCTCTAGCGCCGCCGGGCGCGGCCGCGCCGCCTGCCGCCGCGCCGCAAGCCGCTTCCACGGCCGCCGTCGATGAGCTCGAGGTCGATCTTTCGATCGTCCAGATCGACCCGCTGCACGCGCACCCGAACACGGTCGGCGAGCCGGAACACCGCGCCGCTGCGCTCGCCGACGAGGCGGTGGCCGCCGGCATCGAAATGGAAGTAGTCGGCTCCGAGAGCGCTCACGTGCACCAGGCCCTCGACGTGAATATCGTCGAGCGTGACGAACAATCCGAATGACGTCACGCCCATGATGGTGCCCTCGAACGGCTCGCCGATGCGATCGAGCATGAACTCGCACTTCAGCCAGGCCACGGCGTCGCGGGTGGCCTCGTCGGCGCGCCGCTCGGTCATGGAGGTGTGGGCGCCGAGACTGACCATCGCGTCGCTATCGTACTCGAAGCGCTCGAGCGCGTTTCCTTCGAGCAGGTGCTTGATGGCGCGGTGCAGGAGCAAATCCGGATAGCGGCGTATGGGCGAGGTGAAATGTGCGTAGCTCTCAAGGGCGAGCCCGAAGTGACCGATGTTGCGGGGGCTGTAGGCAGCCTGCGCCAGAGAGCGCAGCAGCACTGTCTGAATCAGCTCGTTGTCGGCGCGATCGCTGGTGCGCTTGATCAATGATGCGAAATGCCGCGCCTCGGGACGCGCGCCACCGGCGAGCTTTACGCCGATTTCGGAGAGAAACTCCCTCAGCTCCGTGACCTTGTCAGGTGCCGGCCGGGCGTGCACGCGATAAAGGGCCGGAATGCGATGGCGCTCGATGAACCGGGCCGCCGCGACGTTCGCCGCGATCATGCACTCCTCGATCAACCTGTGGGCATCGTTGCGGGTCCGGGTGCCGATGGAATCGATCTTGCGGTCCGCGCCGAAAACAATGAGCGCCTCGGGATTGTCGAGATCGATAGCGCCGCGGCGTTCGCGCGCGCGCCGCAGAGCGCCGTACAGCGCGTAGAGCTCGTCAAGATGCTCGAGAATGGCGGACAGACTCGCGCGGGCGGCGGCGTCGCGCTGCACCACTGCCGCGGCGACATCGTCGTAGACGAGGCGCGCACGCGAGCGCATGACAGCCTCGAAGAATCGCGACCGGCGAATGTGGCCATCTCGATCGATATTGAGCTCGCATGCAAGACACAGACGGTCTTCATCCGGACGCAGCGAGCAGAGATCGTTGGAAAGCTTCTCCGGCAGCATCGGCACGACGCGCTCGGGAAAGTAAACCGACGTGCCGCGCAGGCGGGCCTCGGCATCGAGCGCCGAGCCGGGCTTGACGTAGGCCGACACGTCGGCAATCGCCACGGTCAGCTTCCACCCCGCGGCCGTGCGCGAGCAATGCACCGCGTCGTCGAAGTCGCGCGCATCCGCGCCATCGATGGTGACGAGTGCCAGGCCGCGCAGATCCTCGCGCCCGCGCCACGCCTGCTCGGTGACGTGGGGCGCCAGTGCCCGTGCCTCCTCGGTGACGACCGACGGCCACTGAAACGGAAGCTCGTGGGCCCGGATGGCGATGTCGATCTCCATTCCGGGCGCCATGTGATCACCCATCACCTCGACGACATGCCCGATGGGCTGGCTGCGCTCGGTTGGCTGCTCGACGATCTCGACGACCACCACCTGGCCGTGATGCGCCTCGCCGGTTGCGGAATCGGGAACGAGGATGTCGTGAAGCAGGCGCCGATTGTCCGGCGTGACGAAACCCACGCCGCTGTCGCGGCGATAACGGCCGACGACGCGATGGGTGTTCCTTTCGAGCACCTCGACCAGCGCGCCCTGGCGGCGCCCCTGCCGGTCGATGTCGGTGACCCGCGCGACGGCACGATCGCCGTGCATGAGCGCACGCATCTCGCGCGGTGACAGGAACAGGTCTTGGGAGCCGTCGTCGGGAATCAGGAAACCGAATCCGTCGCGGTGCGCGACCACCCGGCCGCGTACCAGGTCCATCTTTCCGACCAGGCCGTAGTCGCCGCGCCGGTTGCGAATAATCTGCCCGTCACGTTCCATGGCGCGCAGGCGTCGGGCGAGCGCGCTGAGATCCCGTTCCGACTCGATACCCAGTGCCGCCGACAACTCGTCTGCCGCCAGCGGCCGCCCGCGCGCCTCCAGGGTTTGAAGCACGAGCTCGCGGCTGGCAATCGGGTGAGCGTAGCGGCGCGCCTCGCGCGCGCGGTGTGGGTCCTTGCGGGGTCTACTCTTGGGCATCGTTGACAATGATACCTCTGCTCGGTACAGTCGCGCCCTTCCCGCCGACCGTCCCGAGAGCGCCAGCATCCGGTTGGCGCGGAAGGTGCCGCCCGTGCCGAGGTGGCGGAATTGGTAGACGCGCTAGCTTCAGGTGCTAGTGGGGGTAACCCCGTGGAGGTTCAAGTCCTCTCCTCGGCACCAGTTCGCGTCCCCGCAGCGCCCCCGGCGCCCGCTGCCGTCACGACGCCGTGCCGTTCGCCGGCTTTTCTTGCGCCAACGGCGCTATAATCAATTCACGCTCATTGTTTCGTCGGCCGGCTGCGACGCCAAAATCTCCCCGCGTGAACGACCTCACCCGACCGAGACTGGAGGACGAGTCTCTGGCCAATCGGGTCAGCCGCTTTCACTTGCACCAGCGCCTCGGCATCGAGGATGACGCCGAGGCACTGGTTTTCGGGCAAGGCCGGACCTTCTTTCACATCGAGAACTGGCGCTTTGCCCACTCGGTCATGCGCGTGATTCTGACTCTGATTGGTCTGCGCGGGCGCGCGCGGCGCAACGCCCTCAGCATCGAGGTGCGGCATAACGAAATTCCAGTACCCGGATTGCCGACTCGCTTTGACGGATTCAGACTGCTGCACCTGAGCGACATGCATCTCGACACACACGCTGACTTTGCCCATGCGCTGATCGAACGGCTGCAGGGACTCGAATACGACGTAGCGGTCATGACCGGGGATTTCCGGGCACAGACCTTCGGTCCCATTGACCTCACCGTGGACGCAATGACTCAGCTGCGACCCCACTTGAAGAGCCCGATCTACGCCGTGCTCGGCAACCATGACAGTCTGCGCATGGTCCCGCATTTCGAGAACATAGGCATCCGTGTGCTGCTCAATGAATCTGTCGAGATCGACCATGGCGGGGAGACCATCTACCTCGCCGGAATCGACGATCCACACTATTTTCGTGCCGATAACATGGAGAAAGCGGCCGAGGGCATTGCGCCCGACACCGTCTCTGTGCTGCTCGCCCACTCGCCGGAGATATACCGTCAGGCCGCGCATGCGGGATTCTCCGTGATGCTGTGCGGTCATACCCACGGCGGACAGATCTGCCTGCCCGGGGGGATTCCGCTCATCGTCAATGCGCGCTGCCCGCGCCGTTACTGCAAAGGCGCATGGCGCTATCGCGATCTCGCTGGGTACACTTCAGTGGGATCGGGCGTTTCGATGGTCGACGCGCGCCTCAACTGTCCGCCCGAAATAACGCTGCACCGACTGAGGCCAGCGTGAAGGACGGTGTCATAAAGTTCGATCTGCGCTGGCAGCGCGGGCCGCCACCCGGGAACATCGACGCGCTCTTGGAGTGGCGTGACAGAATGCGCGCGGCAGAGCTCATTGGTGTTTACCCCGACGGCGTCGGATACGGAAACATCAGCATACGCGCCGGCGCGGCTTTCATAATTTCCGGCAGCGGCACGGGCGCGCAGCTGACGGCGCGCCGGGAGCATTTCACCGAGGTCGTCGACTACGACTTCAATACCAACTCGGTGACCTGTCGTGGCCCGGTACGGGCAAGCTCGGAATCACTCACCCATGCCGCTGTTTACGAGGCAGACCCGTCGGCGGCCGCGGTCATTCACGTCCACCACCCGGCGCTCTGGGAGGCGCTCATCGGCAAGATTCCCACCACCGCCGTGGACATCGAGTACGGTACGCGGGAGATGGCCGAAGAGGTGATGCGCCTGTTTCGCGACACCCCCATCGCCGAAGGCAGGCTCTTCGTGCTGGGCGGGCACCGCGACGGCATCGTCGCCTTCGGTGAGTCGCTGCGGGAAGCGGGGACGAGGCTTCTCGACACGCTGCACACGGGCCCCGGCGAAGACCCGTGAGCCTGTCTTGCGCCCGCTTTCGCGCCCGCGGCCGCACCACCGATCGGGACATCGGCCACTTGACCCCCGGACGCTTACGGGCCACCCTCGATTCAAGCGAGGCCGCATAGATCATGGGCGAACACGACGTTCGAGAATCGATCAGCTCACGCGAGGTTCGCGGCTTCACGCGCGCGATTCTCGGCGATCTGCGCGCTCTGGAAGCGATGCTCGAGCGGGAGATGATCGAGGACGGCGTGCGCAGGGCAGGCGCCGAGCAGGAGATGTTCCTCGTCGACGCCGATTGCCGCCCGATGCCCATCGCCGAGGAGCTGCTCGCCGGCCTTGATGGCGGATCATTCACGAGCGAGCTCGGGCGGTTCAATCTCGAGGCCAACCTCGCACCGAGAAATCTGCACGGATCCTTTCTGCGCGATCTCGAATCCGATCTGGAGTCGGTGGTCTCGACTGTGAACCGCGCGGCGGCGACGTTCGGCGCGCGCGTGCTCCTGACGGGCATCCTGCCGACGCTGCGCTACGACGATCTGGCGCTCGAGAACCTGACGCCACAGCCCCGCTTTCGTCGCCTGATCGACGCGCTGGCTCGACTTCGCAGCGGATCGTTCCCGATACACGTCGACGGCATCGACGTGCTCGACACCGAGTTCGACAGCGTCATGCTCGAGTCCGCCAACACCAGCCTGCAGCTGCACCTGCAGGTCGGTCAGCACGAGTTCCCCGGCGTCTACAATCTGGCCCAGCTGATCACCGGCCCCCTGCTCGCCGCAGCCACCAACTCGCCGCTGCTGCTCGGACGGAGGCTGTGGCACGAAACCCGCGTTGCTGTGTTCGAACGTGCCGTCGATGTGCGCTCCAGAGCTCAGCTGGCGCGGGGACATCTGTCGCGCGTGAGCTTTGGCGATGCCTGGCTGAATGGCTCAATCCTGGATATCTTCCGAGAGAATCTCGAGCGCTTTCAGGTCCTCGTCACGCGGGACGTCGACGGTGATCCGCTGGCCATGGTCGAGCAGGGAATCGCGCCGGCGCTCTCGGCGCTGATGCTGCACAACGGAACTGTTTATCGCTGGAATCGTCCGTGTTACGGCGTTGCCGATGGCATCGCGCACGTGCGTATCGAGAACCGGGTGCTGCCCTCCGGACCGACGATACTCGATGAGGTGGCGAACGCCGCCCTCTTTTATGGTCTCATGCTGGGTCTCGAAGACTGCTACGGCGACGTATCGACTCGGCTTTCATTCGATCACGCCAAGGCCAACTTCGTCGCAGCGGCGGAGCATGGCATCAAGGCCGAATTCAACTGGATAGAAGCCGGCAAGGTGCCGGCTCGCACGCTGCTCGAACGCGAGCTCATACCGGCGGCCCGGGAAGGACTTCGCCGGGTCGAGGTTCCCTCAACCGACATCGAGCGCTATCTCGGCGTTATCGAAGAGCGCGTCGCATCGGGACAGAACGGTTCGAGCTGGCTTCTCGAATCCTTCGACGCGATGCATGCATACGGAACGCATGAAGCGCGCTGCTCGGCGTTGACCAGAGCGATGCTGGAGCGGCAATCGAGCGGCGAACCCGTGCACCGATGGCAACCAGGGCAGGTCTCCATGCAACCAGAACAGAGCAACCGACCGCGCACCGTTCGCGACATCATGAGCACCAATGTGTTCACAGTGCGCCCCGAGGATGTCCTCGACCTCGCCACCAGCATCATGGAGTGGCGTCACATTCGCCATGTGCCTGTGGAGGACTCCGACGGCTGCCTGGTCGGATTGCTTTCTCACCGAGCCTTGCTGAGGCTTCACGCACGCTCCGCGGGCGACGCCGAGCAACAGCCGACATCCGTGGAGCGGGTCATGGATCGAAATCCCGTTACCGTGGCTGCGGATACGCAGCTCGACGAGGCGGCCGGGAAGTTACTCGACGCCGAATCAGGATGTCTGCTGGTCGTCGATCACGACCGCCTCGTCGGTATCGCGACGGAGCGCGATTTTCTGCACGCCGCTTACCGACGCTGAGGGCATGGCTCGTCAGAGCGCACGGCGATACCGGCTAGCCCCGGTTATCCGATAAGGACGCGAGCTGCAACGGCGCGAGGCGCCGACTTGACCACCTGCGGCCAGCACACCACACTCGATTCTAAGCGCTAATACCGGAGCCTCGAAATGGTCTCTAACGTTGAGTTCGACACCGAAGATCTCTGGCGCAAGGACAGAGATCACTACATTCATCCCTGGACCGATTTTTCCACCTTCAAGGACCAGGGCAGCGTCGTCATGGCCGATTCCGACGGTGCTTATGTCTACGATTCCGAGGGAACCCGTTTCCTGGACGGCATCGGCGGCCTATGGTGCGTCAATATCGGTTACGGCAACGGTGAAATGGCGGATGCCATCGCCGAGCAGGTGCGCCGGATCCCTTATTACTCGACTTTTACCCACATCACGACGCCGCCGGCGGCGGAGCTCGCCGCGAAGCTCGCCGAGCTGGCTCCCGGGCCACTCAATCACGTTTTCTATGGGACCGGCGGCTCGATGTCGAATGACACCGCCGTGCGTATCATTCATTTCTACTTCAACCGGCTGGGCAAGCCGGACAAGAAGAAGATCATATCCCGGGTCGACGGCTACCACGGCAGCACCTACCTGGCCATGTCCATGACGGGCGTGGCATTCGATCACCAGGGTTTCGACGTCAACCGGGAGCTCGTGCATCACATCCCGGCGCCAAACTGTTACCGCCGGCCGAACGGCATGTCGCTCGAGGAATTTTGCGATGAGAAGGTCGCGGACCTCGAAAACAAGATCCTGGAGCTGGGTCCCGAGAACGTTGCCTGCTTCATCGCTGAGCCGATCATGGGCGCCGGTGGCGTCATCGTGCCGCCGCCTGGATACCACCGGCGCACAATGGAAGTCTGCCGGAAGTATCAGGTGCTCTACATCTCTGACGAGGTGGTCACGGCCTTCGGTCGCCTGGGTCACATGTTTGCTTCCGAGGACGTGTTCGATCTCGTTCCGGATTTCATAACAGCCGCCAAGGGCATCAGCTCCGGCTACCTGCCGCTGTCCGCGAGCATGATTTCCGACGAGGTTTACGACGTCATCAGCGTCCCCCAGGCCGAGGGCGCCCTGTTCACTCATGGTTTCACCTATTCGGGGCATCCGGTCAGCTGCGCGGCCGGGCTGAAGAACATCGAAATCATGGAGCGTGAGAACATATGCGGGCATGTGCGAAGTGTTGGCCCGTATCTCGAAGAGCGGCTCGAAAGCCTGCTCGATCTCCCAATCGTGGGCGACGTCCGCGGTCAGAAATTCATGATGTGCATCGAGAACGTGGCCGACAAGCAGACCAAGGCACTGCTGCCCAAGGACGCGCAAATCGGCAACCGGATCGCGAAACATGCGCAGGCGCGCGGGCTGCTCGTGCGTCCCATTGCCCATTTGAACGTCCTTTCCCCACCGTTGATACTGACTCGAGAGCAAATCGATTTCATGGTCGAAACGCTGCGCGAAAGCATTCTCGCGAGCATGGACGACATGGTCCGCGAGGGCATATGGAAGGGTTGAGACGTTCATGACCAAGAAGCGAACCGGCGACGCATGGATGCCAGCGCCGAAGTACGCGCAAACGCTGAAGGGTCTCACCATTAATCTGCTGGTTCGGGATATCGCGTTGGCACTGCCCTTTCATCGCCAGGTGCTGGGCGCGACGCTGGTCTATTCCGATCCGGATATCGCCGTCTTCCGCTTCCAGGACGCCGAATGGATGCTTCACGCCGATCACACGTACGACGGGCATCCGCTGCATGCGGCCCTGACCAGATCGCAAAGCCGCGGTGTCGGCGCCGAGCTGCGTCTGCACGGACGCGATCCGGACGCTGCGGAAAGCGAGGCACGGCGTCTCGGCTTCGAGGTGCTCGAAGCGAGCACGGACAAGGCGCACGGACTGCGAGAGGCGTTCCTGCGCGACGCGGACGGTTACGTGTGGGTGCCGGATGTACCGCTGACCCAATGAGCCCGCGGCGACCAAGGTCGCCGGCAGCGCCGCTCAACGAGGTGCATCAATCGCGCGGTATTCGGCCGTCGCCGCGTCCAGGCTCGCCTTCACGTCCTCCGAGAGCTCCATCTCCAGCGCGGCTATCGAGGCATCGAGCTGCTCGGGCCTGCTCGCACCGATAATCGGCGCGGTCACCACCGGGTTGGCGAGCACCCAGGCGATTGCCATCTCGACCATTCCCAGATCGGCGCCCGAAGCGATCTGGCGCAGCGTCTCGACTGTCGCGAACTCGCGTTCGTGCCAGTAGCGTTGCTGGTAATTGCCCGCGGCCGTGCCGAGCGTGAAGCGTGTGCCTTGCGGCGGCGGAGCATCGCCCCGGTGCTTTCCGGTGAGCAATCCGCCGGCAAGAGGGTTGTATGGGATCACGGCCAGGCCTTCCTGCGCGCACATCGGAAACATTTCCCTTTCCACATCCCGGTATAGGAGACTGTAGCGCGGCTGCACGCTCACGAACCGCTCGATCCCCAGCAGCTCGCTGCGTCCGATGGCGCGTGCAATTTTCCAGGCAGGGTGATTGGAGACGCCTATGTAGCGCACCTTGCCGCAGCGCACGAGATCGTCCAGGGCACGCAGGCTCTCGTCCAGAGGAGTGTCGGGATCCGGGTGATGCAGCTGCAGGAGATCGACGTAGTCGGTCTGCAGACGTTCGAGCGATGCGTCGATGGCTTCCAGGATGTGCTTGCGCGACAGGCCGGCGTTCCAGGGATGCGGGCCCATGCGTCCGTAGCATTTGGTGGCGACGACGTAGTCCGCACGTTTTCCGCGCAGCCACTTGCCGATGATCGACTCGGTCCGCCCTGCCGTCTCGGCAGTGCCACCGAGCGGGTAGGCGTCGGCGGTATCGATGAAAGTGATGCCGCCCTCGGCGGCCCGATCCAGAATCGCGAAGGAGGTCTGCTCGTCGCACTGAAGACCGAAAGTCATGGTGCCGAGACAAAGCCGGGAGACTTTCAGGCCCGTGTGTCCAAATCGTGTGGTTTGCATGTCGTCCCCTTTCAATCGAAAGGATGACGCGAGACGATGGTCTCGCGTCGATCCGGGCCGGTCGAGATGATGTCCACCGGCGCGCCTACCTGCGACTCCAGCCTCTCCAGGTACCGCTGCGCGGCCGGGGGCAGCGCATCGGGCGAATCGAGCCCCACCGTGCTCGTCAGCCAGCCGGGCATTTCCTCGTAGACGGGCTCGCAACGCGCCAGGGCGTCGGAATCCACGGGCGGCGTATCGAGCTCTCTGCCATCGAGCCGGTAAGCCACGCACAGCTTGATGTGCTCGAGCGCGTCGAGGACATCGAGCTTGGTGATGCACAACCCGGAGACGCTGTTGGTCATCACCGCGCGGCGTAACGCCACGACGTCGATCCAGCCACAGCGCCGCGGTCGGCCCGTCGTCGCACCGAACTCGTTGCCGCACTCGCCCAGATGCCTGCCGACATCGTCGAAAAGCTCCGTGGGAAACGGTCCCGCGCCGACACGGGTCGTGTACGCCTTGACGATCCCGAGGACGTAGTCGATGTCCCGCGGTCCGAGCCCGAGCCCGGTAGCGGCGCCACCGGCCGTCGTATTGGAGGACGTTACGTACGGGAAGGTGCCCTGATCGATATCGAGCAACGCCCCCTGCGCGCCCTCGAGCAGCAGGCCCTTCCCGCCGCGCCGGGCGCCGGCGACGATCTCGGGCACATCCGCGACCAGCGGCCGGATTCGCTCGCCGGCGGCGAGCGCCTCGTCGCGGATCGCACCGAGCTCCAGAGTGCCCGCGCCGAAGTAGTGCTCGAGCGCGAAGTTGTGATAATCGAGCACTTCCTCGAGCTTCGACGTGAATCGATCGGCGTCGAAAAGATCGGCCAGACGCAGCGCGCGCCGCGAGACCTTGTCCTCGTAAGCAGGACCGATACCGCGGCCCGTTGTGCCGATGGAGCGCTTTCCGCGCGCCCGCTCGCGGGCGGCATCGAGCGCCATGTGATAAGGCAGAATCAACGGACAGGCGGCGCTTACGCGAAGCCGCTCGGCGACCGGCACTCCGCGCCCGGCGAGCATGTCCATCTCCTCGAGCAGCGCCGATGGTGAAAGCACCACACCGTGGCCGATGACGCAGACGACCTCGTCGCGCAGTATTCCCGAAGGGATCAGGTGTAGAACGGTCTTCTCGCCGTCCACCACGAGCGTGTGCCCGGCATTGTGGCCGCCCTGAAAGCGGGCCACGACCGACGCCCGATCGGTCAGCAGATCGACGACCTTACCTTTTCCCTCGTCGCCCCACTGGAGACCGATAATGACGACACATTTACTCATGCTGACCGGGGCCTCAATCTTCGGTTTCCGTCACGAGCCACTTGCCGTCGCGCTTGCGCAGGACGTGCCGGACACCGCCACCCGGCGCGCGCTGCTCACCCGGCAGCTCGTATACCACGCGCTTGCCCTCCTTGCGCAGCTTCTTGACCAGCGCTGCGAGAGCAGGCTCCGAGGACCACGGTGCGAGGATGACGCTCTGCTCGACCTCCGCGCCGCCAGCGCGTGCGAGCGAGAGCAGACTCTTCAGATCGGTGCTGAACCCCGTCGCCGGACGCGCATGTTCGAATGCGCTGCCAATGGCGTCGTAGCGTCCCCCGCGGGCTACCTCCTGCCCATGGCCTGGAACCAGGGCTGCGAACACCGCTCCAGTGTGGTAGCGATAGCCGCGCAGCTCGGCCAGATCCACATGCAGCGGCGTCGCGGGGAAGCGTGCTTTTACGATTTCAGCGATACGCTCGAGCCGATCGATAGCCGCGACAACCTCGTCATCGACGTTACCGAGCCGTGCGCGTGCCTCGGCCAGCACGGACGCCTCGCCGTTGAGCTCCGCCAGCGCCTCTATCATGGCGGCAACACCCGGGTCGGCGGTCTCGAGCAGAGCGGCGATCTCGCCTCGGGCCTTGCGCTGCAGCGCGTCGTGCAGCGCCGATTCCCGGTCGCCGTCGATGCCCGCGCGCCGCGCCAACGCGCGGAAAACGCCGACGTGGCCGAGGTCCACGTGGACCTCCTCGACGCCGGCCAGCTCCAGGGTCTCGAGCATGAGGGTCAGGATCTCGCAGTCGCTTTCGAAGCCGGCGTGACCGTAAAGCTCCGCCCCCACCTGCACCGGTGATCGGGTTCGCGTGAAACCGTCAGGCAGCGCATGCAGCACCGTGCCGAGGTAGCAGAAGCGCGAGCACGCGTCGCCGCGACGATTGCGCGCATCGATTCGAGCCACTTGTGGCGTCATGTCGGCGCGCACGCCCATGAGCCTGCCGGTCAGCTGATCGGTCAGCTTGAAGGTCTTCAAATCCAGATCGCTGCCCGTGCCGACCAGCAACGATTCGAGGTACTCGATGAACGGCGGGATGACGAGCTCGTAGCCCCAGCTGGAATAAAGATCCAGAACCCCGCGTCGGAGATTCTCGAGACGAGCCGCATCCGGGGCGAGCACCTCCTCGACCCCCTCCGGGAGTAACCAGCGATCGGAGATCATATGTTGACGGCGTAGAGCAGCAGGCAGCCAAGCACCATGGCGGACAACCCGGCAAAACGCAGCGTGTTGTCGCTCAGCTGAGAAATCATCGCGAGTGTCCTGCGCAGGCCCTCGGGACTCAAGAACGGCATGATGCCCTCGAGAATCAGAAGCAACGCAATGGCGACAAGAAGTTCATGCCACATGAGAACGGCAACCCGCGCAAATCGAGGTCGTGCGATACGATGCGGCGTGTTCTTGCCGCAATGGCTCCCTGCGCGCCCCCGCTGTCGCGAGCATGGGCGCCCCCTGCTTTTTTACTCTACGTCCGCGCCCTTGAAATACTTGAAGAACTGAGTGTTCGGTTCCACCAGCAAGACGTCCGAGGGATTATTGAACGTATTGCGATACGCATCGAGGCTTCGGTACAGCGAGTAAAATTCTGTGTCCTGGCCAAACGCGTCGGCATAGATCTCGGTGGCGCGTGCGTCGCCGTCACCCTTGATCTTCTGGGCGTCTCGCTGCGCCTCCGCGAGAATGACCTCACGCTCGCGATCGGCTTCCGCGCGGATTCGCTTGCCCTGCTCTTCACCCTCCGACCGAAACTTTTTCGCAACCTGCTCGCGCTCGGCGGCCATGCGCGCGTACACCGACGCGCTTACCTCTTCTGGCAGATCGATGCGCTTGAGACGCACGTCGATGATATCGATTCCCAGCTCATCAGCCTGATTTGCCGCGGACAAGCGCAGCTTGTCCATAATCTCGGTGCGCTCGCCCGACACGACTTGCTGGATGGTGCGTTTACCGAACTCGTCCTTGAGGCCCTTCTGAATGACCGCGGCCAGACGATTCGAAGCCCTGCTGGGGCTGCCGCCGGTGGATGTGTAAAACCGCACCACATCGGCGATGCGCCATTTGACGAAGGAATCGACCTTAAGGTTTTTCTTCTCGTTTGTCAGATAAAGCTGGGGGTCCGAGTCCATGTTCTGAATGCGCTTGTCGAACTTGAGAATTTCCTGAATCAAAGGCAGCTTGAAATGCAGCCCGGACTCGTAGTCGGATCTCACGACCTCGCCGAGCTGCAGGTTGATGGCGCGTTCACGCTCGTCGACGGTGAAGATGGACATCGATGCGATGATCGCCGCAATGACCAGAAGAACCAGTACGACTTTTCCACTCATCATCGCATCCTCGTCCGCAGAGCATCCCGGGCGCGCCGCGCGTCGTCCATATCGGCCGCCGACGCGCCGCCGTCGTCGCGGTTGGGATCACCGGGGCGCAGCACGCTGCCGGCCCCCTGACCCGAAAGCAGCTTGTCCAGGGGCAGAAACATGATGTTGTTGCCACTCTGGAGATCGACCAGCACCTTGCTGGAATTCGCCATGACCTGCTCGACCGTCTCGAGATAAAGACGGTCGCGCGTCACCTGGGGCGCCTTCCTGTACTCATTGAGCACTTTCAGGAAGCGATCGGTCTCACCCTCGGCTTCGGCAATGACCCGCTGGCGATAGGCCTGCGCGCGCTCGAGCATGGCATTGGCCTCACCACGGGCCTTTGGCACAACGTCCGCCTTGTAGGCGTTGGCCTGGTTGATGATGCGCTCCTGGTCCTCGCGTGCCTTGACGGCGTCGAAGAATGCATCCTGAACCTGGGCAGGCGGCTGAGCGTCCTGCATGTTCACGCTGGTGATGCGTAGCCCCGCCTTGTAGCGATCGAGGATCTCCTGAATGAGCGTGCCGGTCTCGGCGGCGACCACGTCACGGCCGGCGGTAATGACGAAATCCATGCCGCTGCGACCAACCACCTCGCGCACCGCGCTCTCGGTCGCCTGGCGAAGGGTCAGGTCCGGATCGAGCACGTTGAAGAGATAGAACTGAGCGTCGCTGACGCGGTACTGGATCGAGAACTTGATGTCGATGATGTTCTCGTCCTCGGTCAGCATCAGGGACTCGTGGGCGACGGAAGTCTGCGCGCCACCGGAGCTTCTGAATCCGACCTCCTGGTTGCGGATTTCCTGGACGTTCACCTTCTCGACGCGGTCGATGAAGTACGGCGCCCAGTGCAGACCGGGACCGGCGGTCGTGCGGTACTCGCCGAAGCGCAGCACCACCGCTTCCTCGGCCGGATCGACGATGAAGAAGCCGGCCAGCGCCCAGGCGCCGGCCAGGACCGCTGCGATGATGCCCATACCCGCCAGGCCGGTGCTGGGCAACCTGAAGCCGCCGCCGGGCGCGCCGCCGCCGCGCCCCCCGAACAGGCGTCCGAGGCGCGTCTGCAGCTTTTTCAATACCTCGTCGAGGTCGGGCGGACCCTGCTGGCCGCCTCGGTTACCCCAGGGATCGCGTCCGCCGTTTCCGCCGGGCTGGTTCCACGCCATTAATCGACTCCATGCACACCCGTGCATCATTGGTTGGCCGCGCGGGCCGCCGTGTGACAGCCGCTGAGCGCGGGCGAACTGCGAATATTAGGAGGCTTTCGGCGTGCCGGCAACCGGCAAGTCCGCCTCAACATTACAATTTTCGCCAACCTCGCGGCGGCTCACGAGGGTCGGGGCGAGCCCCTCGCGACGGCGCAAACGCTCGAGCGCGGCGGGTGCGATGTTCACCTCGATGAGCCAGTCGCCGTTGTCCTCGGTGCGCTCGGCGACGACGCTGCCGAGCTCGTAGAGCCGCGCGCGCAGGCGTCCGGCGCTCGCCGGCAGACGAAGCTGCCTGACCACGGTGGCGGCCCGGAAATGCTCGCCGATGGCCTCGGTCAGTCGCTCGAGGCCGGTGGATTTCAGCGCCGAGACCCACACGCGCGTTGGCCCGGCGCTCTCGCCCTCGCGGCGCCGGGGCGCCGCGGCGCCATTCAGCGCATTCGCGCCCTGCGGGCACGCGTCGACCTTGTTGAACACGTGGATCTGCGCAATATCACCAGCACCAATCTCATCGAGCACGCGGTTCACCTGAACGATCTTGTCGGCGCGATGCGGGTCGCCGGCGTCGACAACGTGCAGGAGAAGGCTCGCGCGGCGCGTCTCCTCCAGGGTGGCGCGGAATGCGGCGACCAGCTCGTGAGGCAGGTCGCTGATGAATCCGACGGTGTCGGCCAGGATGAGACGCTGGCCGCCCTCGAGCTCGATGCGCCGCAGGGTCGGGTCGAGGGTTGCGAACAATTGATCGGCGGTGCCGACGCGGGCGCCGGTGAGGGCATTGAAGAGCGTCGATTTTCCGGCATTGGTATAGCCGACCAGGGCCACCACCGGCACCCCGGCGCGGCTGCGGGAACGGCGACTGAGCTCGCGTCGCGTGCCGACACGCTCGAGCCGTCGCTCGATGGCGCGGATGCGCTCGGTCACCAGGCGTCGGTCTGTCTCGAGCTGCTTCTCACCCGGACCGCGCAGACCGATGCCGCCCTTCTGGCGCTCCAGGTGCGTCCAGCCGCGAACCAGTCGGGTCGAAAGGTGTCTCAGCTGGGCGAGCTCAACCTGCAGCTTGCCCTCGGCGGTGCTGGCACGCTGGGCGAAGATATCCAGAATGAGGGTGATGCGGTCGAGCACGCGACAGCCGAGAGCCGACTCCAGGTTGCGCTCCTGGGCCGGCGACAGTGCCTGATTGAAGATGACCACGTCGGCGTGCTCGGCTGCGACCCGCGCGCCGAGCTCCGCGAGCTTGCCAGCACCGATGAAATGCCGGGGATCGGGCGCGCGGCGCCGGCCGGTGACCGTCGCCACGGGCGCGACGCCGGCGGAAATCGCCAGATCGGCGAATTCGTCGCGATCGTCGCCTCCGCGACCGTCCGGAAATGTGATGTGAACCAGAACGGCCCGCTCGCCGCTGTCCGGCCGTTCAAACAAACGGGATGCTCCGCAACGTCCCCCCGAGATTAACGCTCTTCGCCCTCGGAGCCACTTTCATCGTCGGGTCTCGGCAGCTTCACGTTGCGCGCGGGCACTACGGTGGAGATGGCGTGCTTGTAAACCATCTGGCTGACGGTGTTGCGCAACAACACCACGAATTGGTCGAATGACTCGATTTGCCCCTGCAATTTGATCCCGTTGACCAGAAAAATCGACACGGGCACCCGTTCCTTGCGCAGCGCGTTCAAAAAGGGATCTTGTAGTGACTGCCCCTTGCTCATCGTTGTTCTCCTTATAGATCGTTATCCTTCTCTTGTTATCTTGTTCTCTCCCTGACTCCGCGAGCCCGCCGACAAGCCCCGGCGACGGGTGTCTTGACGGCCGTATTCGCCGGCCGTTAACCAGGCATTCGGACAGTGGTGCTTCCCTCGTGCGGCGGCTGCGCGAAAAACTGAGTATACCCCATATCGCAACCCTCAATCTGGGTCCAAAGTCGCTTTTTCTCCCACTCGATGCCACCAGCGCCCTCAGCCGAGCGCCTGCAGGCGCTCAGCGAGGCTGTCGTGGACCGCTTCAGCCAGCCGCGGCGCGTGGCAATCGAAGCGCACGGCGCCGTTCTCGGCGCGCAGCCAGGTGAGCTGGCGGCGTGCCAGCTGACGGGTGGCAGCGATGCCGCGATCGCGCATCTGCTCGTGGCTCGAGCGCCCCTGCAGATATTCGCTCACCTGCCGATAGCCCACCGCGCGCATGGCGGGCAGCTCCGGGTCCAGCCGCCAACGTCGTTGCAAGGCTCGCACTTCCTCGACGAGACCGGCCCGCAGCATCGCGGCGAACCGCGCCGCGATGTCGGCGTGCAGCCTGGCGCGCTCGGCGGGCTCGATGATCACGCCGAGCACGGGATTCGCGAGCCCGGTGCGGTCATCGTCGGCGAGCAGCTGCGACATGGGGCGCCCGGTCAACCGATAGACCTCGAGGGCCCGCTGAATACGCTGCGGATCGCTGGCGTGGATGCGACGCGCGGATTCCGGATCGACGTCCGCGAGCCGCGCGTGGAGCTGCTCCCAACCCATGCTCGCAGCCTCCGCGGCGAGCTGCGCGCGGACCTCGGCATCAGCCGATGGCAGCACCGAAAGACCCTCGCGAAGGGCACGGAAATACAGTCCGGTGCCGCCGACCAGGAACGGAATCTTCCCCTCGCGCGTCGCCAGCACGATTTCCTGCAGCGCATCGTCGCGGAATTCAGCGGCGGAATACGCCTGGTCGGGATCGCGAATGTCGACGAGTCGATGCGGCACGCGGCGCAACGCCTCGGCGTCGGGTTTGCCGGTACCAATGTCCATACCCCGGTACACCATGGCGGAGTCGACGCTGATGACGCGCAGGGGTAAGCGCTCGGCAAGCTGCAGCGCGAGCCGCGTCTTTCCCGACGCGGTCGGGCCCATCACAAACACCACCGGGCGCGGATCAGCCACCGCAAGCGTCCCGTTCAGAAGGCGGAAACGGGAGGCGCGACGCGCCGCTCTTCGGCAAGCAGGGCGGCGATGTCTTCGGCATCGAGCGCGCGCCAGACACGCTCGCCCCTGCCGGTGAAGGCGGCGGCGTCGAGCTGCTCCAGATCGCGCAGCAGCTCCGCCATCACGGCTCGATCCCACGACCAGCCGGCGGTCAAATCGCATCGCTCGAGCACCAAATCGAGCAACGCCGCAAGCCCGGCGGGACTTTCGTCGAGCGAGTCCGTGCGCGCCAGCGCATCGGCGAGTGCCGTCACCAGCGCCTCGGGCGACGCGCCCGCGAGCGCCGCCGGTATGCCACGGCAAGAGACCGACTCCGGGGCGACGCGGCGCAGATCGAATCCGAGCCGCTCGAGCACCGGCGCCCGCCCCTCGAGAGCATCGGCCGTGTGCGCGTCGACGGCGACGGCCACCGGCACCAGCAGCGGCCGCGGCGTGACGCCGCCGCGGTTGATGGCGGCAGCGAGGCGTTCGCCAGCCACCTGCCGGCATGCGCGGCGCGCGTCGACAAGAATCAGGCCTCGGGGGGTTCGCGCGATGACGTAACGGCGAGCCACGTGCTGCACGACCTCACCGAGCGGCCGCTCGGCCGCCTCGGGCACCCCGCCCCCGGCTCTCTCGCGAAACGCTTCATAGGCCGCCGCGTGCTCGCGCACGCGCGTGGCAGGCACGGGCGCAGGGGCCGCTGGCCCGGGAGCCCCCTCGAGCGCCGCGCCGACGTCGATGCTCTGATCGACCGACAGGGCCCGGCGCAGGCTGCCGGCGATGAAGCCGTGCACGCTGCGGGCGTCGCGGAAGCGCACCTCGTGCTTTCCCGGATGCACGTTGACGTCCACCTCGGCGGGATCCAGGTGCAGGTAAAGCACGTAGGCCGGCTGCCGGCCGCGCTCGATGACGCCGTCGCACGCGTGGCGCACGGCGTGGCGCAGAAGATTATCGCGGACCATGCGTCCGTTGACGAAGAAGTACTGCAGATCCGATGCGCCACGGCTGTAATCGGGACCGCCGACCCAGCCGTGCAGCCGCAGCCCTTCGGCCTCGAAATCGAGCGCCAGCGCCGCGTCGATAAAAGCGCCGCCGCACAGCCGCGCCACCCGCCGGGCGCGCTCGACGTCGCTCGAGGCGACCGCCAGCGCCAGCGTGCGGCGGTTGTTGTGACTCAGGGTGAAAGCGCAGCCGAATCGGCTCAGCGCGGCACGTCGCAGCACGTCCTCCATGTGGCGGAACTCGGTCTTCTCGGTGCGCAGGAACTTGCGGCGCGCCGGCGTGTTATAGAAGAGATCCCTGACCGTCACCGTCGTACCCGGCGGATGCGACACCGGCTCGATGGTGGACTCCCCACCGGGCGCGGCGACGAGCCTCCAACCACTCTCGGCTTCGGCCGTGCACGAGCTCAGCTCCAGACGCGCAACCGAGGCGATGCTCGGCAGGGCCTCGCCGCGAAAGCCCAGGCTGACGACGTTCACCAGGTCATCGAGGGTGGCGATCTTGCTGGTGGCGTGGCGACTCAGCGCGAGCGCCAGGTCGTCCCTGTGAATGCCGGCGCCGTCGTCGCGAACGCGGATGAGTCGCGAGCCGCCCCGCTCGATATCCACGGCAATGCGCCCGGCACCGGCATCGAGACTGTTCTCGAGAAGCTCCTTGAGCACCGAGGCGGGGCGCTCGACCACCTCTCCAGCCGCGATCTGGTTCGCCAGCTGCTCGGGCAACGCGTGGATGCGCGCCGGCTCAGGCGCCGTCATCGACCTCGCGCTCCGCGCCAGGCCTTCGAGAGGCTCATTTGCCGCACCGATGGAATACGGCCATGGCCTCGCAATGACTCGTGTGGGGAAACATGTCGATCACCCCCGCAGCCATCAGGCGGTAGCCGCTGCGATGCACCAGATGCTGCGCATCGCGGGCAAGCGTCTTCGGGTTGCAGGATACGTACACGATACGCTCGGGCAGATTGCCATCGAGCGCGGCGAGCACCTCGGCGGCACCGGCGCGCGGCGGATCGAGCAGCATCCGGTCCCAGCGTTCGTCGAGCCAGCGTCGCTCGGATTCGATCCGGCTCAGGTCGGCGCAAGCGAATTCGGCGTTGGCGATGCCGTTGCGCCGTGCGTTGGCCCGCGCGCGCGCAACCAGCGCCGCATCACCCTCGATCCCCGTCACCCTGGCCGCGCGCCGCGCCAGGGCCAGGGTGAAATTGCCGATTCCACAGAACAGATCCAGCACGCGCGCCTCCTGCGATACATCCAGATGATGAATCGCCGCGGCCACCAGCGCACGGTTCGTGGCCGCGTTGACCTGGATGAAATCCGTCGGCTGGAACTCGAGCTCGAGTTCGAATTCGGGCAGCGCGTAGGTCAGCGGCGCCGGCTCATCGGGCCACAGCGGCGCGATGCTTTGCGGTCCGCCGGGCTGCACGTGAATCTGCCAGTCCCGCACGCGCGCGAATTCGACCAGCACGCCGCGATCGTGTGCGCTGAGGGGCTCGAGATGGCGCACGACCAGGGCGGTGCCGGCATCGCCCATGGCCACCTCGATCTGCGGCACCCGGTGGCGTACATCGAGGCGATCGATCATCGCGCGCAGATCGCCGAGCGCATTGCCGACACGCGGCTCGAGGATGGCGCACGCACTCAGCTCGGCCAGCTTGGCACTCGATCTCTCACGAAAACCAACCAGCGCGCCGCCCTTGCCGGGCACGTGCTTGACGCCCAGGCGCGCGCGGCGGCGGTAGCCGATCGACGGGCCGCCGATCGGCTCGAGCAGNNCCGGCATGTGCTGGAGCGTGCAGCCGCCACACATGCCGAAATGCGCGCACACGGGCGGGATACGTGCACTGCCCGCCTCGAGCACCTCCACCAGGTCCGCCTCGTGTCGCCGCCGGCCGCGCCGCTGTCTGAGTACGACCTTCTCCCCGACCAGCGTGCCGCCGACGCGCAGCTTGCGGCCGTCCACATCGACCACGCCGGCTCCGCTCGCATCGAGCGCCTCGACCCTGGCGACCAGGGTCGCCTCCGGCGGTCGCTTGCCGGCCCTGTCCGGGAGGGCCGCCGCGTGCCGCCCGCTCAACGTGCCCGCCTCTCGGACCAGGCGGAGAGGAACTCCGCGACATGCGCGCGCTCGTCGCCAGTGAGCGCCTCGCGAAGCGCCTCGCATTCGCGCTCGTAGCCCGCCTCGTTCAGGTGACCGCGCACCAGCTCGAAACGCAGGTAGACGAGGTACGTGTTCAGCACGTCGGTTTCACAATAGTTTCGAATCGCGTCCACATCGCCTGCAAGAAACCGCTCCCACACGAGCGAGCCGTGCATGCCGAGCTTTCCCGGCAAGCCGAGAAGCAGAGCCACCTCCTCGAGCGGTGCGGAGGCGCGTGGCTGGTAGCCGGCGAGCACGTCCATGAGGTCCGTGTGCCGCTCGTGATAGCGACTGAGATAGTTGTTCCAGCGAAAGCTCGTATCGTCCGCGCCGGTCTCCCAGTAGCGGCTCGCAGCGACGCCGTGGAGCATGGAACGGTAGTGGAGCACGGGCAGGTCGAAGCCCGAGCCGTTCCACGATACCAGCGTCGGCGAGTAGCGATCGATCCCGTCGAAAAATCTTTGAATCAGCTCTTTCTCCGGTGAGCCGGCGTCACCGAGGGACCACAGCTTGAAGCGATCGCCGCTTCGCAGCGCCACCGAGATCGCCACGACGCGATGAAGGTGATGACGCAGGAAATCGTTTCCCGACAGCTGCCGTTGCTTGTGGAACATGATCTCGGCGACGTCCTTGTCATCCAGACCGTCGAGATCGTAAAGCCGCCGCCCGGCGTCCACGTCCGGCACTGTTTCGATGTCGAAGACGAACAGATTCATGGGCACTGCGAACGCGTGGTCCGCCTGCGGGATCGCTCCATGCGCGGGTTCCTACTTCGCTCTCCAGCCACCGCCCGACTGGTAGTACCAACCGCGCTGCGCGCGATCGATCCAGCGACGCGCAAATGTCTCCTGGATCTGCCTCTCCCATTCCGGGTGGCCGTTGGCGGCGGCAATCTCGCGATAGAGTGCCATGCGGTCACGATTCTCATCGGCCACCAGCTGATTGACCGTCTTGCGTGCGGCGAGCGGGATGGCCTTGGCATCGCGCACGGCCACCAGCCCATTGCCCGTGAGTCCGACGGCGCCCGAGTTGTAATGCGGCAGAAGCTGCCCGTGACGGGCGCGCATGGAAGCTTGCAGCTTCCCGATGGCAGGGCTCGAGATGTCGAGATTCGCCTCCTCGGCTCGGGCTGCGCTCACCAGCCACTCCAGGATGGCATACGCGACCCGGGACGGGATCGCGCCAAGAGAGCCCGCGTCGGAGGACTGCTCGTTGGCGGTCTTGTCGGCGTCGTCCCCCCAAACCTCCTCGATGATCTTGTCGGCTGCCTGCTCGGCAGCGGCGGCCGGGAAATACACGTTGATGGTCACGCAGGCGCCGCTGCTCAGAAAGGCGGCGGTGGCGAGCGCAGCGGCGAGATTTCTCAAGTAACTCATTGGACGCTCCCAGCTTTGCAGACAGGATTGTGAATTTACGCGCATTGGAGATGAACCTACCATGAACGAAGTCTCCCCGGCGGTCCGGGCGGCTCAGCGGATGACGGGCCCCTCGCTGGCGACAATCTGGCGAAGCCTGCCGACCAGCACCTGCCAGTCCACGCGCCGGTTGAAACCGAGAACGTCGATGCGTGGTGGCAGACCACCACCTTCGACGATGTAATAGCCGCGCTCGGCGGGCGCCACACCGTCCATCTCGCACACGCCACTCTCGAGGCGGCAGGCGATACCGAGCCGGCGATAAGAGAACTCGTCGAAGATTCGCAGCAGCGTCGACGAGAGAACCGCCCCCGCGCCACCCAGGCTGGCAAGGTTTTCGACTGCCCGCTGAGAGATGCGATGCCGGGAATCATCGTCCTCGGGCGTGGCAAAGCGCGCCTCGAATCTGGTCGGCTTCCAGTCTTTGAGAATCAGACCGTGCACGCGGCCCTGCAACTTTCCTTGAATGTTACCAAAGGAGAAGGTGCCGGTCAGGGCATCCAGGGAGAGATCCTCCAGATCGACGTCGGCGTACAGCACCGGAATGACACCGAAGGGATCGGCGATACGAAGTTCCCCGACGCGCACTTTGCCTTCGAAGACTTCCATTTCGAGACTACCGTCGACCGTGACCACGCCGCCCGCGTAGCCGACCAGCGGAATGTCGCCGCCGAGCGTGCCGCCGAAGCTCGGCCAGCCGAGCGCGCCGGTGAGCGCGGTGAGCGACATGGGCTGCACGCTGCCGCGAAACTGCCAGCTCAGGTCGGGGGTTGCGATAGCATCCACGCGAAGGTCGCTTACCTGTATGCCACCCTCGAGCAGCGGTATCCAGAGCGGTGCCCCCAGGTCGAACCGCCGGCCGACGAAACGCCCGTCGAGCGTGCCGGAGCCGAAATCGATACGGTAGAGCCGGCCCCCGTCCCAGGTGAGCCTGCTCGCCTCTGCGCCGGGTGCCTCGCTCCATTCGACATGCCCGTGCACGCCGGAAAGGACGAAGCGCCCGGCCGAGTCGTCGACGTCGATACCATCGAGGTCGATGCGTACCCGTCGACGCTCGGGCACGGCGTGCCACTCGAGACGCGCCGCCGCTCGACCATCGACGGTGAGCGCATCAAACGGAGTGCCGATGGCGAAGGGCTGAAGGTAGGTGGCATGGAGGGGCGCTGCGGCAGTGCTGGCAAGCCCCAGGTCGAGCGCCTCGAGCGCACCATCGGCCGCCAGGCGCAGGTCGCCCTCGAGCGTGGCCACGGACCGATGGTGAAAACGCACCGGTGAGAGCGTCACACGTCCGGTTTCGGTATCGACGCTGCCGGCTGCGCTGACGCTAATCGGCGTTGCACCTGCATCCACGAAAACCGGATCGAGATACATCTGTCCGGCATCCACCTCGAGCTCCGCTTCGGTGCGCCAACCGCTCGCGGCGCGCGACACGCGCCCTTCGACCCGGGCGCTCACACCCTCGCCTGCATGCAAGCCCTGCGCATCGCTGAAGCCAAGGCCGGATACAACCGCGTCGAGGCGTGCGCCGCGAACGCCGGCATCGCCGTCGAGGGTCAGCTCCACCGACAACTCGCCGTCGCTCATATCGAGCGCCGGCACCAGGCCCTGCTCGGCGGCGGGACGCCAGAGCGATTTCGGCGCGATCCGCGCGGCTTTCGCCTCGAGCCGCCAGCGCCCGGCGTCCCAGTCGAGCCGCACGCCGAGGGGTAGTGATTGCGCTGCGCCGGCATCGCCGCGGACCGTGAGCGCGGCATCGGCGCATATTATCGAGGAGGTCTCCGCCACGGCCCCGGGACAGTCGAAAAACGCGCCGGCCAGCGCCGGCAAGCGTCCCGGCAGCTCGAGCTGTGAGCCGCCGAGCGCGAGCGCGAGCCGATCCTCGCCTGTGAAGCCGAGACGCACGGTCACGTCGGCGACAGACCACGCGGCGCCATCCACGCGGGCGATTTCGAGAATCAGCTCCTCAACCGCCGCCGACGGGGTGGCGCGCATCAGAGCTACGAGCACCAGCAGACGCGCGGCAAAACCGATGAGAGTTTCCTCGTTATGATTCTTTGAATTATATGGGTGTGTGCAAAGACCGCGCTCGCCATGTGCCGGATCCCGGCGCCAGGTCGTGCGCCTGGAATGCCATGGCCGCAGTGTAGGGTAATCCTCGCGGTGGGCAAAAAGACGGTGTTCGAGCGACGGTGAAGCTGCCGTCGGAACCCTTGACAAGCCCCCGGCTGCAGAGCCCCCCGGGACTAACGCGCTGAATTGCAGCGGATTTCCCGGCCGCGGGTGAGGCCTCGAAACGTTCGGAGCGTGAACGGGTTCACACAAGGTCGGCGAGCCGCTGTCGGAAAAGCTTACACCCGCACCGAGGGGCGCCGACCAGCCACCCGCAAGTCGTTGAAATGGGGCTGCCACTTCAAGTTGGCATAAGGCTTGCTTCGTTGCTACGCATACCGATGTGCGGAGGAACAGCTGCTTGCACAACCGCATCACCGCGACGGAAGACCAGCTGATAGCGGAGATTAGCGGCCTCCAGCGCCGAGTTTCGGACGCGCCGGATAGCGGCGATTATCGCGCGCGCACTGCGCGCAGTTATCTCAAGGAACTGTTGAGATTCAAACAGGAGATGCTGGAGCTAATCCGCTATCGGCGCGCCGGCAAGGTGGCACGCTGGCAGCGGCGCCCCGAGCTGCACTGAATCGTTTCGTGACATGTCCCTAGTGGCACCCCGCTTGCTCTCAAGCGGGGTTTTTTTTGTCCGTGTGATCGCCTGACCCGTCGAGGCTCATGGCGAGGATCAGCGCGTCCTCGCGCCCGCCGCGACCGGGGTAGTATCCGCGCCTCACGCCGACCTCGTTGAAGCCCACGGCCGCGTAAAGCCTGAGGGCGGCGAGATTGGTGGGACGGACCTCGAGCAGCGCGGTGTCCGCACGGTGCGCCTTCGCCACCTCGAGCAGATGGCTGAGCAGCAGCCGACCCACCCCTTGGCGACGGTCGTCGGCACGCACGCACAGATTGAGAATATGCGATTCCCCAGCCGCTACCTGCATGATGCCGTAGGCCCTGATGGCACCGCCCTGCGCAACCACCCAGCAGCAGTATCCCGCCCGCAGGCAGTCGCGGAATATCCCCTCCGACCATGGAAACGAGTAGGCTTCACGCTCGATCGCCATGACCATGGCCAGATCCGAATCACGCATGGGCCGGATGTTTGGTATCTCGTCCTTGAGCACGGCGCTCATTCGCAGGCCTCCAGGAGCTCGCGCACGCGTTTCAGGTCTTGCCACGCCTTGCGTTTCTCCAGCGGAGAACGCAGCAGATAAGCGGGATGATAGGTGACGACGAGGGGTATTCGCGTACCCTCCTCGGCATTCTCATAAACATAGCTCTGCCCGCGCATCCTGCCGATGGGAACGGTCGACCCCACCAGGTGCTGAGCGGCGACGCGGCCGACGGCAACAATGACCCGCGGCTGCACGAGCGCGATCTGGCACCTGAGGTACGGGGCACAGGCGACCATCTCCTCGGGCTTCGGATCGCGGTTCTTCGGTGGCCGGCACTTGACGATATTGGCGATGTAGACACCCTCGCGGGTGAGCCCGATGGCGCGCAGCATCGCGTTGAGCAGCTGGCCGGCGCGGCCGACGAACGGTTCGCCCCGGCGGTCTTCCTCGGCGCCGGGCGCCTCACCGATAATCATGCAGCGGGCACCCGGGTCGCCGGTGCCGAACACCGTCTGGGTGCGGCCGTCAGCGAGCGCGCACAGGTGACAGTCGGCGACCGCGGCGCCGAGCGCCTCGAGCGATGCGAATTCCCGCTCGCCGCCGTGCGCGCTGCGCGCACCGTGCGAGGGCCGCGCCGCGGGCGCGGCGGGCCCGGCGTCGGCCGTCGAATCCGGCAAGCCAGGCGCGTGCCGGTCGCGCGCGAGCCATACGTCCACCTGCATGGCCTGCAGGTAGCTCTCGCGCCGGGCTCGGTCGGCCTGTTCAGCCATCGTCTGCAGCCTATGCCCCCTCACCGCCTTGCCGGGGCTCCTCCGGCACCGCGCTGCCGGCGCGCCGCTCCGCCCGGCGCCGGCGAATCTGCACCAGCGTCACAACCGGACCCGAGAACATGTAGATGATGGAGAGCGCGAACAGCACCAGCGGAGGATCGCTCGATATGAACACGAACAGAACCAGGACCACGAGGATCGAAATGAATGGCACGCGACCCTTGAAGTCGAGCTCCTTGAAGCTGTAGTAGCGAATATTGCTGACCATCAGGGCACCGGTGATGATGGTGATGGCGAACGCTGCCGGCATCATGCGCGTGCCGTCGAGGCCATAGTCGGTGCTGAACCAGACCAGCCCGGCGACCACGGCCGCCGCCAGCGGGCATGGCAAACCCTGGAAGTAGCGCTTGTCGGCGGTCTCCACCTGGGTATTGAAGCGGGCCAGCCGCAGCGCCGTGGCCGCGGCGTAGAAAAATGCCGCCAGCCAGCCGAGCTTGCCCATACCGACGAGCGCCCACTGGTAGACCACCAGCGACGGCCCGATGCCAAACGACACCATGTCGGCGAGGCTGTCGTATTGTGCTCCGAATGCGCTCTGCGTATTGGTGAGACGCGCGACACGCCCATCGATGCCGTCGAGGACCATGGCCACGAAGATAGCCACCGCGGCAGCTTCGAAACGGTCCGCCATGGCCGCGACCACCGCGTAGAAACCGGCGAAAAGAGCCGCCGTGGTGAAAAGGTTCGGCAGCAGATAGATTCCGCGGCGTTGCCTTCTGGGAGCTTGCTGCGTTTGCATGGCGATGACGAGTGGCGCCCCCTGTGACTGCGTGGACCGCCCTACTCATGATAGCCAGTAATCGGGGAGCGATCAGCCCGCCGCGGGGATGTCCTGGGGTCCCCTCAGGCGGCCGAGCACGGTGGCGCCGGAAACGACCGCAGCGCCCGCGGTCACCTCGGTACGGGTGGTGATCGGCATGTACACGTCAATGACATGGCCGAAGTAGAGAAAGCCGGTGCGCTTACCGATGCCGATCCGCTCCCCTGGCGCGGCGTACAGCTTGAACCGCGAGATGGGGCGCAGCGATGACACCGCGAACACGATGTCGTCACCCTCATCGGTCTTCAACCAGGTGCTGTAGCAGTTCGGGGAAAAACCGGTTGCCGGCAACACATCCGGCTCGTTGAACGGCTGCGACGAGGTCCAGTAATCCATGACCTTGCCTTCCACCGGGCTCCTCAGAACGCCGATGCCGAGGCCGTCGAGGTGTATGCGCACTCGGCACGATTCCCTGTCGAGCCATGGATCGCGCCCCGTGGTGACGTCGACGACGCGCCCGTCCCCCGGGCTCAGCACGGCCATGGGCAGGTTCGGGATGTCGGGAGCGAAGTCGCGAAAAACGAACAGCAGCAGGACGGCAACGACCCACAGAGGCAAGGACCACGCAGCGCTTGCGAAATACGCGACGGCGATTGCCGAAACGACCGCCACGCCGATCGGAACAAGGCCCTCACGCGCGATCATGGCATCGCCTCGACGCCGCTCAAGCGTACTCGCGCGCGGCGCTCAGTTCTTGGTTTTATCGACGAGCTTGTTTTCTTTAATCCAGGGCATCATGTCGCGCAGTCGTTGCCCGACTTGCTCGATAGAGTGCTCGCGACTGATGCGGCGCAGCGCCTTGATGGTTGGCGCGCCACTCTGATTCTCGAGTATGAACTCCTTGGCGAACGCGCCGCTCTGAATATCGGCGAGAATTCGCCGCATTTCCGCCCGCGTCTCCTCGGTGATGATTCGCGGGCCCCGAGTGAGATCGCCGTATTCGGCCGTGTTCGAAACCGAATAACGCATGTTGGCGATACCGCCCTCGTAGATGAGATCGACGATGAGCTTGACCTCGTGCAGGCATTCGAAGTACGCCATCTCGGGCGCGTAGCCGGCCTCGACCAGGGTCTCGTAGCCGGCCTGGATGAGCGCCGTCAGCCCGCCGCAGAGCACCACCTGCTCGCCGAACAGATCGGTCTCGGTTTCCTCTTTGAAGCTGGTTTCGATGATGCCGGCCCTGCCGCCGCCGATTCCCGAGGCATACGAGAGCGCAATGTCCTTGGCCTGGCCGCTGGCGTTCTGGGCGATGGCGATCAGGCACGGAGTGCCGCCCCCGGAGACGTAGGTGGAGCGCACCAGATGACCGGGTCCCTTGGGGGCGATCATGATGACGTCCAGATCGGCGCGCGGCTGAATCTGCTCGAAGTGAATGTTGAAACCGTGGGCGAAGGCGAGCGCCGCGCCTTCCTTGATATTCGGTCCGACGACCTCCCGGTAGAGTGCCGCCTGGTGCTCGTCCGGGGCGAGAATCATGACGATGTCCGCACCCGCCACCGCCTCGTCGATGGCCATGGCTTTAACGCCAGCCTCGCTTGCCTTGGCATGTGACGAGGAGCCTGGGCGCAGGCCCACCGTAACGTCGGCACCGGAATCCTTCAGGTTGTTCGCGTGAGCATGGCCCTGCGATCCGTATCCGACGACCGTGATCTTCTTGCCGAGGATGATGGAGAGATCGGCATCCTTATCGTAATAAATGTTCATTGTCATGGTGATTCCCCCCGAACTTGTTCAAACGCGCAGGGCTTTCTCCCCGCGCCCGACACCGATGGCTCCCGATCGGACGACTTCCATGATGAGCTTGCGATCTATCGCGGTGATGAACGCGTCGAGCTTGTCATCGGTACCGGTGACTTCAATGATGTAGGTCGAGTTGGTTACATCGACGATGCGGCCCCGGAAGATATCGGACAGGCGTTTGATCTCCTCGCGCCCCGCCCCGGTGGCCCTGACCTTTATGAGCATCATGGCGCGCTCCACATGTGCTCCCTCGGTCAGCTCGAGTAGCTTTACCACATCGACGAGCTTGTTGAGTTGCTTCGTGATTTGCTCGAGGATGGCCTCCGAGCCCGTCGTGGTGATGGTCATGCGCGACACGCTCGGATCCTCGGTCGGCGCCACGCTCAAGCTTTCGATGTTGTAGCCGCGCGCGGAAAACAGACCCGCAACGCGCGACAGAGCGCCTGGCTCGTTCTCCAGCAGCAACGCGATGATGTGACGCACTAGGCCAGTTCCCGCTCTTTGCAGAAAGCCGGCAACAACATATCGGTCTGGCCCTTGCCCGCCATCATCATGGGAAAGACGTTCTCTGACGGGTCGGTGACGAAGTCCATGAACACCAGACGGTCCTTCATGGCAAAGGCTTCCTTCAGGGCGCTGTCGACGTCAGAGGGCTTGTCGATGCGCATGCCCACGTGGCCGAAGCTCTCGGCGAGCTTGGCGAAATCCGGCAGCGAATCGAGGTAGCTGTGGGACTCCCGCTTCTCGTAGATGAATTCCTGCCACTGCCGAACCATACCGAGATAACCATTGTTGAGGTTGATGACCTTGATCGGCAGGTTGTACTGCTTGGCGGTGGACAGCTCCTGAATGCACATGACGATGCTGCCCTCGCCCGTCACGCAGGCGACCTGAGCATCCGGATAAGCGAACTGAACGCCCATGGCGGCTGGCAGGCCGAAACCCATCGTGCCGAGACCGCCGGAATTGATCCAGCGATTGGGCTTGTCGAAGGGATAGAACTGCGCCGCCCACATCTGGTGCTGACCGACGTCGGAGGTCACGAAAGCGTCGCCGCCGGTCACCTCGTAGAGCTTCTGCACCACGTACTGGGGCTTGATACGCTCGTCGGACCACTCATAGTGCAGGCAATCGATGGATTGCCACTCGCGCACCTGCCGCCACCAGGCGGCGAGCGAATCGGCGTCGGGACGGCTGTTGGTCTCCTTTAACATGGCGATCATGTCGCGCAGGACGGACTTCACCGGGCCGACGATGGGCACATCGACCTTGACCGTCTTGGAGATGGACGACGGGTCGATGTCGATGTGCACAATCTTGGCGCCGGGGCAGAACTGCTTCACGTCCCCGACCACACGGTCGTCGAAACGCGCGCCGATCCCGATCAGCACGTCGCAGTTGTGCATCGCCATGTTGGCCTCGTAGGTGCCGTGCATACCGAGCATGCCGACGAACTGCTCGTCGGTGCCGGGATAAGCACCGAGACCCATCAAGGTATTGGTGATCGGGAAACCGAGAATTCGGGTGAACTCACGAAGCTCCTCGCTGGCCCCATCGAGGATCACCCCGCCACCCGTATAAACCATCGGGCGCTTGGCCGAAAGGATGAGATCGAGCGCCTTCTTCATCTGTCCGGTGTGACCACGGCTCACCGGATTGTAAGAGCGCATGGTGATATTGGCCGGATACTCGTAGGGAATCTTCACATCCGGCAGAGTGACGTCTTTGGGTATGTCGACGACCACCGGGCCGGGCCGGCCGGAGGATGCCACGTAAAAGGCCTTCTTGAGGGTCGACGCGAGATCGTGCACGTCCTTGACGAGGAAATTGTGCTTGACGCAGGGGCGCGTGATGCCGATGCAATCGACTTCCTGAAACGCGTCGCTGCCGATGGCCGGCGTCGGCACCTGGCCGGTGAGGACCACCATCGGGATCGAGTCCATGTGCGCGGTGGCGATGCCGGTGACCGCGTTGGTGGCGCCCGGCCCCGAGGTGACCAGCACCACGCCGGGCTTGCCGGTGGCGCGCGCATAGCCGTCCGCCATGTGGGTCGCGCCCTGCTCGTGACGCACGAGGATGTGCTTGATCTTGTCCCGCCGGTAGATTTCGTCGTAAATGTGCAGTACGGCGCCGCCCGGATACCCGAAGATGAATTCGACCCCCTCGTCTTCGAGGAACTGCATGATTATCTGGGCGCCTGAGAGTTCCACCTGACCATCCCTCAAGGAAAAAAACACCCGCCGGAGCGGGCCTCAATCGGTTTCTCACCGGAAACGGCCAAACTACTGAATCACCGGGTGATCGTCAAGAAATGCCCCGTCCCGGCGCGGCTGCCCCGGGCGGCGGCGAAAACGTGACGAAGGCCACATTTGGAAGCCCGGCACCCGCCTGCGTCACTGACAGTGGCGGTCCGATGCGGCTATATTTATCCACAGCCCCTCCGGAGTGCCCGCGACGATGACCGCTCGACTTCGACTTTCTGCCATTGCCCTCGTAAGCGCGCTGGCCGCGGCCGCGCCGGCGCAGGCCGGCAAGCTGTACAAGTGGGTCGACGCGGACGGCAACGTGACTTACTCGCAGCAGAGGCCCCCCGGCCAGCAGGCCGAGGCCATCCGGCTGCGCAGCGCCACCTTGAGCGCCGAGGGCGCCCAGGAGAAGCTCGACAATCTGACGGGGAAGGCTTCCGAGCAGCAGAAGGATCGCGAGTTCGCCCAGAATTCGGCCACTGCCAAGCAGGAGCGCAGCGAGCGCCTGGCCAACAACTGCAAGATTGCCCGCGAGAACATGCGCATTCTCAAGAACAGCTCGCGCATTCAGGACAAGGATGCCGAGGGTCAGCCGTATTTCCTGGACGAGGCAGGCATCCAGGCCAAAATCGCTCAAACGCAGCAGCAGATCGACGACAACTGCAATCCGTAGAGGGCGTCACCGACGCCTGCGGCGGCGCCAGCCGCTCCTCGTTCAAACCCTCACACGGTGTTCCGCCGCAGGGGCACGCGCCGCTGCGCCATTCCGGTAAAGAAGCAACCCTTGCCTTTGCAAGCGGGTTGGAGAATTCGACCGGATCGCCGATCATTGGGCTCGCGTTTCGAATTCGAGGGCATGCGGCGATGCGGATGTCGCAGATTCTGATCCCGACGGTGAAGGAGACGCCGGCCGATGCCGAGATCGTCAGCCACCGTCTGATGCTGCGCGCCGGGCTGGTGCGCCAGCTCGCCTCCGGGCTCTACACCTGGCTGCCGCTCGGCATGCGTGCCTTGCGCAAGTTCGAGAACATCGTCCGCGAGGAGATGAACCGGGCGGGCGCCCAGGAAATCCTCATGCCGGCCGTGCAGCCGGCCGAGATCTGGCGCGAGAGCGGGCGCTGGGAAAAGTACGGGCCGGAGCTGCTGCGGCTCCAGGACCGGCATCAACGCGACTTCTGCATCGGACCGACCCACGAGGAGGTGGTCACCGACCTGGCCAGGCGCGAGATCCGCAGCTACCGCCAGCTACCCACCAATCTCTACCAGATCCAGACCAAGTTCCGCGACGAGATTCGGCCGCGTTTCGGTGTCATGCGTGCGCGCGAGTTCATCATGAAGGACGCTTACTCGTTCGACCTGGATCGTGACGCGCACCAGAGCAGCTACGACGCCATGTACCAGACCTACTCGCGCATTTTCACCCGCGCCGGGCTGGTGTTCCGCGTCGTCGAGGCCGATTCCGGCGCCATCGGCGGCAGCCGTTCTCACGAGTTCCACGTGCTCGCGGACTCCGGCGAGGACGCCATCGCCTTCTCCCCGGGCAGCGAGTTCGCCGTCAACCTGGAGCTGGTTGCCTGCCCTGCGCCGGACGGCGAACGGGCGCCGCCGGGCGAGGCGATGCGAAGCGTCGACACGCCGGACGTTCACAGCATCGCCGAGCTGAGCGCCTTCCTCGCCGTTGCGCCGGAGCGCTGCCTGAAGACGCTGGTCGTGGAAGGTGAGGACGGCGATCTCGTCATGCTGGCGCTGCGCGGCGACCACGACCTCAATCTCATCAAGGCCGAAGCCCTCGAGACGGTGCGCAAGCCTCTCGCCATGGCGAGCGCGGAACGCATCTCGGCGCGCTTCGGGTGCGAGCCGGGATCACTCGGACCGGTCGGATCCGACATGACGCTTGTGGTCGACCAGGCCGCGGCGATCATGAGCGATTTCGTGTGCGGCGCCAATCAGGAGGGCCGCCACCTGAGCGGTGTCAACTGGGGTCGCGATCTGCCAGAGCCCCGGGTGGCGGATCTGCGCAACGCCGTCGAGGGCGATCCCGCCCCCGATGGCTCGGGTACCCTCTCCATCGCCCGCGGCATCGAGGTGGGACATATCTTTCAGCTCGGCACCGTCTACAGCGAGCCGCTCAAGGCGGTCATCCTGGATGACGAAGGCCACCCCTTCAACGCCTTCATGGGCTGCTACGGTATCGGCGTGACGCGCGTCATCGCCGCGTCCATCGAGCAGAATCACGACGACAACGGCATCATCTGGCCGACCGCCATCGCACCGTTCCAGGTCGCGCTGCTGCCCATCAACATGCACAAGTCGAGGCGCCTGCGAGACGCCGTCGAGGCGCTTTACGCCGATCTCGAGGCAGCCGGCATCGAGGTGCTGATGGAAGACCGCGCGGTGCGCCCCGGCGTCATGTTCGCCGAGATGGACCTGATCGGCATTCCCCACCGCCTGGTGCTGGGCGAGCGCGGGCTCGATGCGGGCAAGGTGGAGTACAAAGCGCGCGCGGAAAGCGAAACCGTCGAGATCGATATCGCCGATGTGGTGACCTTCCTCGCAGAGCGGATCCGCGCGGAGCTCGCCCCCTGAGGACGACTGCGCGTGCGCGCCTAGCCGGCGTCGACATCCGGCCAGCGCCCGGGCGGCAGCGTCTCGCAGGCCACGTCTACGACGCGCGCGTGCGCCGGCCCGCAGCGCAGCCAGCCGCAAAGCTCATCGACGGCATCCTGTGGTCCCCGGGCGATGACCTCGACCCGGCCGTCGGCGAGATTGCGCGCACTCACCGCGATACCCAGGACGCGACCCTGCTGACGGGTGGCGAATCGGAATCCGACCCCCTGGACGCGTCCGCTCACGTGGCAGCGACGGCAGCACTCGGCCATGAGCGTCACTGCAGGCTGCGGAGGGCCTCCGTGGCGAGCTCCCAGGCACGGCTCTCGTCGCCGTCGCGCCCGGCCGCCTGCGCCTCGCCGATGAGCCGCTCGGCGGCGGACGGGTCGTTGCCCCTGGCTTTGGCCTGCGCCACGGCGGCACGCGCGTCGGCGATGGCGACCGCAACCTCGCGCGCCCTCATGGCGGCCTGACGCGCCTCGAGGGCCTCGTCGCGGGCCGTGTCGTAGCGCCCCTGCTTCAGCGAGCGCTCGGCGTCATCGAGCAGCCGCTCGGCGTCCTGCATGGATCTCGGCGCGTATTGCGACGCTTCGACGCCGCGCGCCGAGCCGATCGCCTGGCGGGCGTCGCTCATCTCCTGGGTGGGCGGGGTGGCACAGCCCGTGACGACGAGCGTCACGGCAAAAGCGGCGCCAAGCAAGCGAAGGGCATGCGCACGCATCGGCAAATCGGCTTCGGACGGCGTCGTTTTCACGCAGGGGAGCCCCGGGCGCGGCGTTGCCGGACGCTAACATCGCCCCGGTAGGCTGTCAACGCGGGGCCGGATAGAATGCCTGGTGTACCGACAAAGGGGACCGAAGCGTGGACCATGTGACGCTCTACCACAACCCGCGTTGCAGCAAGTCGCGCAAGGCGCTCGAGCTGCTGCGCGCACACAATGTCGAACCCGAGATCGTCGAATACTTGAAAGCGCCACCGTCGCTATCGGAGCTCGATCGCATCTTGACGCTGCTCGGCATGGAGCCTCGCGAGCTGATGCGCCGCAAGGAAACCGTCTACAAGGATCTGGCCCTCGATGACGAGAGCCTCGACCGGCACAGCCTTCTGCAGGCCATGGTGGAGCACCCGATCCTCATCGAGCGTCCCATCGCCGTGAGCAACGATCGCGCCGCGCTCGGACGACCACCGGACAACGTCCTCGACGTGCTTTAGTCATGGCGGAGGTGCTGGTCCTTTACTACAGCCTGCACGGCAACGTCGCACGCATGGCGCGCCTCGTCGCCCGGGGCATCGAGGAGGTCGACGGCATGCAGGCGCGCGTGCGCACCGTTCCGCGGGTATCCACCGTGTGCGAAGCCAGCGATGACGCGGTGCCGACAGAGGGGCCGCCCTACGCGACGCACGCCGATCTCGACGCGTGCGCGGCGCTTGCGCTCGGCAGTCCGACCCGTTTCGGCAACATGGCGGCGCCGCTGAAGTACTTTCTCGACGGCACCGCGACGCAGTGGCTGTCGGGAACCCTGGCGGGAAAGCCGGCGGCGGTGTTCACCTCCACCTCGACGCTGCACGGAGGCCAGGAGACCACGCTGCTGTCGATGATGCTGCCGCTGCTGCATCACGGCATGCTGCTGGTCGGCATTCCCTACACCGAGAAACAGCTGACGACGACCCGCAGCGGCGGAACCCCCTACGGCGCGAGCCACCTGGCGGGCCCGCGCAGCGACGTCGCCCTGAGCGATGAGGAGCAGCAGCTCTGCATTGCGCTCGGTCGACGATTGGCGAGCGTCAGCGCGCGTCTCGGCGGCGCGCGATTCTAGCGGCGCCGTTCGTCCGCCGCGTCGAGCAACTCTTTCACGAACGGCACCGTGATGCGCCGTTGCGCGGCGAGACTCGAGTGGTCGAGACGATCGAGGAACGTAAACAACGACCCCATGTCGCGGCGCAGGTGCTTCAACACGTAGCTCGCAACCTCATCGCTGAGGGTGAAGCCGCGCCCGGCGGCGTGCACCTGCAGCGCCCGGCGCCGCGCGCCGTCGTCGAGAGGACGCAGACGCCACACGACACCGGCGGCCAGCCGCGAAGCGAGATCGGCGAGCCTCCATGGCGCTCGCTTCGGCGCGACGCTCGCGGCCACCACCATGGGCGAGGATGCGAGCTCGGCCTCGTTGTAGAGATGGAACAGCGCTTCTTCCCACTCCCGATTGCCGGCGATGCGGTCGGCGTCGTCGATGCACAGCAGCGCAGTTTCAGCGAGCCCGTTGAGCATCGCCGGCTCGAGGTGCGCATCGCCGAGAGGCACGTAGACGACGCGGCGCCCGCCGAGCGAGGCGTCACCGCAGCAGGCCTCGAGCAGATGGCTCTTGCCGGTGCCCTGGGCGCCCCACAGATAGACGAGCCCGCCGCGCCCCGCATCGAGCAGGTCGCGCAGCACCGCGACGGCTCCGCCGTTCGGCCCGGCGATGAAGTTCGAGAAGCTTCGCCGGTGCCGCAGAGTGACACCGAGGGCAAGCTGATCCGGGCGGCGCGTGGTGCCGAGGCCGCTGTTCACGGGAGCAGCCGGTAGTTGAGCGGGCCTGTCAGATCGGGTTGCCCTTCCTCGGCCAGCGTGCGCCCGAGTGCGACCACCTGGCGCACCGTTTCCCGACCGCCGCGCGCATCGAGACGAAAGGACACGCTGACGTCATCGACGCGCGTGACGTCGACGCGACTCACCGCATCGAGCGAGCCCAGGTACTTGACGGCACGCGCGTAGTCGCTGAGCGTGCCGATGCCCGTCACCCTGATCGCGACCCCGGAGGCGGTGGTCGTACCGATGAATCCACCGTAGCGCGAGGCCAGCCGATCGGCGCTCTCGTGCACCGCCGAGAGCAGCACCACCTCGAGACCCTCGCCCTGCTCCAGCCACTCGCTGCGCGTGTCCTCGAGCAAAAGCCGCCAGCGCGCCTCCCAGAAATTGGGCGCGACCTCGTAGACTCTGCCGAGCAGCACACCCTCGCTCTGGTACCTATCGGTGGCGCGCGGCAGGTTGTCCTCGAAGCCGGCCCAGACGTCGGATGCGCGCAGCGTGGCGCGATCCTCGAGATCCATGAGCGGCAGCACCAGAGGCACCCCACGATCGGCGGCGGCACGCTGGATGAACCGGGACCAGCCCTCGGCGTCGTCACTGCTGAGCAGCTGCCGGATGCCGCCGGCCTCGATGGCCAGCAGCACCAGCACCGAAGGCCGCACGCGTCCCCAGACGGACAGGCCCGCATTGCGGATGAGGGCGTCCACGGCACGCGCATCGAACTGCACCCAGAGGCTCAGGGTCGGCGTCGCCGCCGGCGCTTGCGCGGCCGCGTCGGCCGGCGGCGGCTCGATGCTGTCGTAGCGGAACTGCTGCACGTAGCGATCGGGGGCTGCGACGGCCTCGGCGACGACCGGCCGCGCGCCGGACTCGCGGTTACCGCTCACTTTGACGACCACCTGGAGCAGCGCCGCGCCGAAGGCCTGGCGACGGACCTGCGCGCCCTTGTCGGCCACGTCGACTGCGGACTCGTAGAGATTCGCTATCTCCTCGGCACCATGGGAGGGCGCCGCGCAGACCAGCGCCACGACCGGGACCAGCAGGCGTAGAAGAGCGGCGTTGCGCATCCCGATGACGCTATGCAACGCCCGAGTGCAAGTCAAGGTTTGCGCCCTCAGGTGGCGCTCCGTACCATTCTCGGCGTGTCTTCCGGGCGGCGAAAATCCATCACCTACCGCGATGCCGGCGTCGACATCGACAGCGGCAATCGCCTCGTCGAACGCATCAAGCCGCTCGCCGAACGCACCCGGCGCTCCGGGGTGGTGTCCGGTCTGGGCGGGTTCGGCGGCCTTTTCGAGCTGCCCGTGCAGCGCTACCGCCGACCGGTGCTGGTCTCGGGCACCGACGGTGTCGGCACCAAGCTACGGCTCGCCATCGATGCGGGCCTTCACGACGGCGTCGGTGTCGACCTGGTTGCCATGTGCGCCAACGACGTCGTCGTGCAGGGCGCGGAGCCGCTTTACTTCCTCGACTACTACGCCACCGGAAAGCTCGACGAGGACGTCGCCTACCGGGTCGTCGCGGGCATCGCCAGGGGCTGTGAGCTCGCGGGCATGGCTCTCATCGGCGGCGAGACGGCCGAGATGCCCGGCATGTACGCCGAGAGCGACTACGATCTGGCCGGCTTCTGCGTCGGCGTGGTCGAGCACGACGCCATCGTCGACGGCAGCCGTGTCGTGCCGGGCGACACGCTGCTCGGTCTCGCATCGAGCGGACCCCATGCCAACGGCTTCTCGCTGATTCGCCGAATCCTGGCCGACAGCGGCGCCGCCCCGGATATGCCCATCGAGGGTCGCGCGCTCATCGACGTGCTGCTCGAGCCGACGCGCATCTACGTGGCCAGCCTGCTCGCACTGCTGGAGTCGATACCGGTCAAGGCCATGGCCCACATCACCGGCGGGGGCTTGAGCGAGAACATCCCGCGCATGCTGCCGGCGGGGACGCGCGCGCGCCTCGACGTCGGCGCCTGGCGGCAACCGGAGATTTTCCGCTGGCTCGCGGCCAGCGGCGGACTCGAGGACGCGGAGCTGCGGCGCACGTTCAACTGCGGCATCGGCATGACCGTGTGCGTCGCCGATGAGCATGCCGGCGCCGCCGCCGACATCCTCCGCCGAGAGGGCGAGGAGGTCTGGCGCATCGGTAGCGTCGAAGCCGCCGAGGCGGACTCCGCGCGGGTCATCTACGCATGAGCCACACGCGTTGCGCGGTCGTGGTGCTCATCTCCGGGCGCGGCACCAACCTGCAGGCAATCATCGACGATGCGCAGGATGCGAACTGCCCGTACGCGCTGCGCGCCGTTATCAGCAATCGCCCAGACGCCGCGGGGCTCGAACGCGCGCGCCGCGCCGCCATCGAAACCCAGGTGGTGGATCACGAATCGTATGCGAGCCGGCAACACTTCGACGCCGCGCTCATGGATGCCATCGACCGTTACGCGCCGGGGCTCGTGGTGCTGGCGGGATTCATGCGCATTCTCACGCCTGAATTCGTCAGCCATTACGATGGACGTTTAATCAACATTCATCCGTCGCTGCTGCCGGCGTTTCCCGGCCTCGACACCCATGCGCGCGCCATTGCCAGCGGCGCGCGAGCGCACGGCGCCAGCGTTCACTTCGTCACCGCCGATCTGGACGGCGGACCGCTGATCGTGCAGGCGCCCGTACCGGTGCTGGCCGGCGACGACGCCGATACCCTGGCGGCGCGCGTCCTCGAGCAGGAGCACGAGATTCTGCCCGCCGCGATTCGCTGGTTCGCCGACGGGCGGCTCAGCATCGAGGGCGGACACGTGATGCTGGACGGAAAGCCCGCGATGGCGCAGCCCGCCCCCTAGCTAGCCCCTGCTCTTGCCCGCGGCACGCTGCGTGGCCGCGAGAATGCCCCGCAGGATGTTCAGCTCGGCACGATCCGGGCGCGCGCGGCCGAAAAGTCGCCGCAGCCGTCGCATGAGCAGCTTCGGGCGATCGGGATCGTGGTAACCGATGTCTTCGAGCGTCTGCTCCAGGTGCCCGTAGAGACCCTCGAGCTCTTCGGAAGTGATCGCGCCCCGGTCCTCGCTCGACGAACCGTCCTCTGCCCGCTCGGCCGCATCGGTGCATGCCAGGCGCAGCTCGTAGGCGAAAATCTGCACCGCCGCGGCCAGGTTGAGGGAGCCGAAGCGCGGATTCGAGGCGACGGTGGCGATGGCCTGGCATTGGTCCAGCTCCTCGTTCGATAGCCCGGTCTGCTCGCGCCCGAAAACCAGCGCCACCGGGCCGCTACGCGCCTCCCGCACGGCCTGCGCGGCGAAAGCGCGCGGCGCCAGCCGCGGCAGCTCCAGATGCCGGCTGCGCACGGTCGTGCCGACCACCCAGGTGCAGTCGGCCAGAGCCTCGGGCAGGGAGTCGAAGATGGCGGCTTCGTAGAGCAGCGCGTCGGCGCCGGCCGCGCGCGCCGTCGCCTCGGCCGACGGGAAGCGTTTCGGTCGCACCAGCGCGAGGTGCGTGAGCCCCATGGTCCACATGGCGCGGGCTACTGCGCCGATGTTGCCCGGATGCGAGGTGTCCACCAGCACCACGCGCACGCGCTCGAGCTGCGACGAGTTCATGGCCACACTGTATCAGGCCGCTGTCCCCGGCGCGCCCGCTCCCCTATGATCCGGCTGCCATGCATCCCATGCTCAACATCGCGGTGGCGGCAGCGCGCGCCGCCGGCAGCCTCATCGTGCGCTATCTGGATCGCGTCGACACGTTGGACGTGTCCAGCAAGCACATGAACGAGTTCGTCACCGAGGTGGATCGGGAAGCCGAGGCCATCATCATCAACAATATTCGCAAAGCCTATCCCGAACACGCCATCCTTGCCGAGGAGAGCGGCGCCGCCGGCGAAAGCGAGTACCGCTGGATCATCGATCCTCTCGACGGCACCACCAATTACCTGCATGGTTTTCCGCAATTCTGCGTTTCAATCGCGCTCGAGCACCGCGGACGACTCGATCAGGGCGTCGTCTTCGATCCTCTGCGCCAGGAGCTGTTCACCGCGAGCCGGGGCGCCGGCGCACGCCTCGACGAGCGCCGCATTCGCGTGAGCAGAAGAAGCGGGCTCGAGGGATCGCTGCTCGGCACCGGATTTCCTTTCCGGGGCGCCTACGATCTGGAGACCTATCTCGAAACCATGCGTGCGCTGGTGCCGAGAAGCGCCGGTGTTCGACGTGCCGGCGCCGCCGCCCTGGATCTTGCCTACGTGGCCGCAGGGCGCCTCGACGGCTTCTGGGAGTTCGGCCTCAAGCCCTGGGACATGGCCGCCGGCGTGCTGCTGATCCGCGAGGCGGGAGGGCTCGCCGCCGACGCCGACGGCGGCGAGCACTACCTGGAAAGCGGTAACATCGTCACCGGTACGCCCAAGGTCCTTCGCGAGCTCGTCAAGGTCATTACGCCCATCTGGCAGGCTCGCCACCCCTGAGCGCCCCGTCGCCGGCAGCCCGGCGCAAATCGACTATGCTTGACTCAGTTCGTCGGCCCATCCCCACGACTCGGCCACCGCACCAGGAGCACCCGATTTGTTCGAAGGCGCCAAAGTCGCTGTCGTCATTCCCTGTTACAACGAAGGCCATCTGATCGCCCGCGTCATCGAGACCATGCCCGACTTCGTGGATCGGCTGTACCTGGTCGATGACTGCAGCCACGACGACACCGTCGATGTCATAGGGCGCTTCGTCGACGAGAACCCTGACCGCATCCGGCTCATCGTTCACGATGTCAATCAGGGCGTCGGCGGCGCCATCGCGAGCGGCTACAAGGCAGCGCTCGCGGATCGCATGGACGTCACCGCGGTGATGGCCGGCGATGCGCAGATGGACCCGGCCGATCTGCCGGCCGTAGTGGCGCCGGTCGCGCGCGGCGAGTGCGACTACACGAAAGGAAACCGGCTTTTCACCGGTGATGCCTGGAACATCATTCCGAGGGTGCGCTATCTCGGCAACTCGATGATCTCGCTGCTGACCAAGATTGCCTCGGGCTACTGGCACGTCGCCGACTCGCAGTCCGGCTACACGGCCATCGGCCTCAGGGCGCTGGAAACCATCGACTGGGACAAGATGTACAAGCGTTACGGTCAGCCCAATGACCTACTCGTACGGCTGAACATTCACAGCTTTCGCGTGCGTGACGTGACGGTACGCCCCGTTTACGGCGTCGGCGAGCGCTCGGGGATCAAGCCGTTGCGCATGATTCCGGGCTTGTCCTGGCTGCTGTTTCGCCTGTTCCTCTATCGCATGGGAATGAAATACGTCATTCTGGATTTCCACCCGCTGGTGTTCTTCTACATCATCGGGCTGGTGCTGTTTCCGAGCGGCTTTCTCTTCGGCGTCTACCTTCTGCTCATGCGAGTCTTCTCGGGCCCCGTGGCAGGCACGAGCGCGCTGTTCGCGGCGCTCATGGTCATCACCGGTCTTCAGTTTCTGCTTTTCGCCATGTGGTTCGATATGGATTACAACAAGGACCTGAAATAGACCGAACCCCACGCCGCTTCAGGCGGGCTCCGCTTCTCGATGTGCCTCGAAGCGCATGTGCACGAGCCAACCGATGGCGAACAGCGCGAGCTCGCCGGCCAAAAACCACAGCCGTGCCGCCACCGCCACCGTCGTCGCCTCCGCCACCGACTGTCCCGCCAGCACCAGATAGGCAACCAGCACGCCCTCACGCGCGCCCAGTCCGCCGGGCGCGATCACCGCGACCACCCCCAGAGTGGCCGCCAGGGGAAAAGCCAGACCGTCCAGCGGCGAGATGCCGCCAACGTCGAGAGCCAGAAGAAACAAATAGAAGGCCGCCGACCACACCAACCAGGCAAGCATCGCCCAGCCGACGGCCCGCGCCACAGAGGCAAAGGACAGCAGCGGTATGGAAACGTGACGTGCCGCGACCTTGGCAATCAATGCAGCCACCAGGCCGTGCACGCTGCGGCTGAAGACGGTCAGGGTAAGGCCCAACCAGAGCACCAGCATCAGCGGTCCCCACAACCGCACGCCGCCGACCGCGAAAGCCGCCAGCGCGCCGAGCAGCAGGCCGGACCACAGGCTCACCAGCTGGGCGTGCAGCGATAGCACCGACATCTTGGCGAGCGGATAGCCGCGCCGCGCGGCGACATAGCCGGCGCGCCCGACGATGAGCCAGACCTTGCCGGGCACGTAGTTGCCGAGGACCGACAGACCCAGCGCCGCCAGACCCTCGGAGAAACGCACCGGACAGCCGCTGGTCGCGAGGAGCACGTTCCAGCTCGCGACCAGCGCGAGGAAGCCCGCCACCAGGAGCGGCAGGGTCGCGAGCAGAATCGTGTATGACGCGATCGCGGGCACCTGCAGGTAGTCGAAGCGATACAGCACGATCGCCGCGAATATCAGCGACAGGTAGACGAGGTAACGGTGCCAAAATCTGATCACATTACTCTGCGGACGATGAGGACGTCATCGGGCACGCGTGTAGTCACGGACTCGAGGATTTGCTTTTCTGGCGTGCCTTCTCGAGTCGATGCTTCACCGCCTGCACATCGGAGGAGCCGAAACCGGACAGATTCATATTACTTTCCGCTTCGACGATCGCCTGTTCCGCAGCGTCGAAGTCATCCAGCTTGAGATAAAGCAAAGCGAGCTCGAGCTGATAGTGAATTTCTCCAGGCGAGCTGCGCGCGGCGGCCTCGGCGTGGACCACCGCCTTTTCAATCTCGCCACGAGCGACATGGAGCTTCGCAAGACCGAGTCGCAAGGCGGTGCGCGCATGGTCTTTCAATCGCGGGTTCTCCACTGCAATCTCGAACCACTCGAAGGCGCGATCGTAGAGACGCACGCACCTAGGCAGCTTACGGTAAATGCAGCGCCGCAGCGTGCGCAAGGCGATGACATTGCTCATGGTCACCGGTCGTGTCGACAGCCGCATGGAAACCTCGTCGCCGACAACTCGCTCCAAGGCTTCCAGGTATTGGATATTCGGAGCCATCGGCGCCGCAAAGTGGTCCGGTGCAGCAAGGTCAAGGGCCGCATCGACGCTGCTACCCTCCTCGCTTTGCAGAAAAAGTATTCGCGATGCAAGTACTTTTTCCATTTCAATCAGCTCGAGCACACTTTTCGAATCCAGCTCCGCGGCTTTCGTCCAGTGCTTGTATGCGAGCGCCATATTGCCCGTGTACTGGGCCATGAGCCTGGCGTATTCCCCGTGGGTGCGCGTGGAGGTTGGATGGTTGCGCAGGCTGAACTCGAAGACCGTGAACTGGTTACCCCAAGCACCCGCCCGGGTGAAGGTGGTGAACGCGAG
>JABAHO010000076.1_pt1 | contig 65870 bp, 86 predicted proteins | sample 7062071 | NCBI WGS metagenome assembly JABAHO01 (sample SAMN14534356, study PRJNA622989) | marine sediment metagenome | biome: marine biome [ENVO:00000428]; feature: marine pelagic biome [ENVO:01000023]; material: deep marine sediment [ENVO:00002113] | place: India: Gulf of Kutch | collected...
TGGACGTTCACCAACGTCGGTGGTCTGAACCTTGGTGCGAGTTGCGAACTCGATCTGCGTAACAATGCGGACACCGGCACGACGTTTATCCAGAACCTCGGCCCGACGTTGCAGTTCGGCATCTCTGGTGCGGACTTCGGCGCAGGTATCTTCGAGGTCGCGACAACGAGCTGGGCGAAGATGGTTACTCCGCCTATTTTCATCGAAGAGCAGGCAGCGGCTGAAGCTGACGTTGCTGGCGACGGTCAGGTCTGGGTGCGTAACGATACACCCAACACACTCATGTTCACGGACGATGCTGGCACAGACTTCGTCGTATCGGGTGCAGCTGCTCCGGTCGGTGTCGCTAATCCGATGACAGCGGATCTCGATGGTGACGGCTTTGACCTCGATGACATGGGTGTTCTGTTCATGCGCGAGCAAGCGGCAGCTGACGCCGACGTTACTGGTCAAGGTCAACTCTGGGTACGCACTGACACGTTCTCGAACACACTGATGTTCACGAACGACAATGGCAACGACTTTGAGGTTGCTGGTCTGCCTGACTCAGACGAATCGACAGGCGCAGTATTGATCGCTGGAACATCCTTCGTTGCCGCTGTCAACGTAGCCCCGAAAGTCAACACGTCCTACATGTTCATCGCTCACGTTGAGGTCACAGCTCCTGCAGCTGATGACATGAACATCCAGATGACCATGGACACGAACACGCGCATCTACGCCACTGTGACCAACTCGAACGATAATGCGACTTCTGTGATGGAAGGACAGGTAGGTGAAGTTGTCACAAACAACGTGCTGATCCCGACTGACGGTACCGCGACGCCGAACGGTACGTACGTCCAGATCATGGGAAGGATGGTGGTGGGGGCGACGTCAGGGACGCACTCTATCCGATTCGCCAAGAACGCAGACACCGGAGCCGACGGTTTCGCCGTGCGCTGCATGATCAAACTGTTCACGATGATCTGATGATTCGAGTTGCTCACTACATTCGTTGGGTTCTTGAGCTGTTTGTGCTCTGGCTGTTCGTTTACCCGGAAACAGGACCGTGGACGACGTTCGTGCTCACAATGATCACAATCGGGCTCGAATTCGACTACATCACCGGAAAGAGGGGAAACGCTCCCGTGAAATAATTTTCTAGCTGTGCTATAATAACGTTCCTGTGTAAACTCGAGGAGCAAAAGCATGTACGCTAGAAAAGTCCCAACACCGGAAGAGTTCGACCGGATAGTCGAATCGATCTGGAGAGAGCAATCGACTCCAGAGCAACGACGCAACGTTCACCCGAACCTTGCGAAGAACTTCATCCGCGCCATGTACCGGCAGGTGATGAAGAAACCCTTCCCCTACAAGATCCGCATAGGGTCAGGCAATCGACGCACGTGGTGTCGCTGGGGAGTGTTCACTGTCAACCCTGACCAAGGCTGGCACGACATCAATCACGACATGGGTCACTGGCTCGAACGCCAGCTCACTGGAGATGCGCACTCCAATCAGCAGCTGCGCTTCGAACGTGATGGAGCGTTACTCATCTGTCGCAGGTTTCTGCGTGACGAGCCGTACGAAAAGCCAAAGAAGTCTACGCGAGATCTGCAGGCGGAACGTGCGGCCAGAGTGGACGCGAACATCAAGCGCTGGGAGACAAAACTGAAGCGTGCGAACAACGCGCTGAAGAAGCTGCGCAAGAAGAAACGCTACTACGACAAAGTACTGGCAGAACGGGACTCCTAGCGAGTCCCTTCTTCTTTCTGCTACCCTCGGCGAGGTACACCGTGGTCAACCGCATAGGAAGTACCTCTCTTGGGTCAGGTCATCTCGTTAAATTTCGGGCTCGTCCATCAGCCGCCGGAGTTCAATTACGACTTCGACTTTGACGATCTCGATGATGAGATTAAAGAGCAACTCCCGGAGGACACTGCCGAAGTCTTGCAGATGTTCTCCGAGGAGGACCTGCACTTCCTGCGCTGGCGCATCTGCTGGCAGGCCATGGCCCGTGGCAAGCAACTTCCGCCGCAAGAATTCATCGAAATGCTCAAGCCGATCTGGCTCATCCGGTCAGGTCGCGGATTCGGTAAGACGCTCACGGGTGCCAACTGGTTGGGTGAACAGGCGTGGCTGTTTCCGAGCTTCTATGCGTGCGTCTCACCCACGCACGATGACGTTCGGTACACGTGCTTCGAGGGGCCGACCGGGCTCCTGTCTGTCATTCCTCCGCAACTGATTCATGATCGTAACCAAGCCCTGCCTTCTGTCACCCTGAAGAACGGGTCGATCATCCGTGGCTTTGCGGGGGACACCCCTGAGCGTCTTCGTGGTCCGCAGCACGCAGCAGTCTGGTGCGACGAGATCGCATCATGGAAGTACCCGCAGGAGGCGTGGGACAACATCATGTTCGGACTGCGTCTCGGCGACAGTCCCCGCATGTGCGTAACGGGTACGCCGAAACCGACTCCATTCGTGCGCAGATTGCAGTCAGACAAGCGCGTGGTGGACGTGGTCGGTGCCACGTATGAGAACCGCGAGAACCTGACCGAGTACTTCTTCGAGAGCATCGCCAAGTACGAAGGCACGCGCGTCGGTCGGCAGGAAATCCACGGTGAGGTGCTGGATCCGGAAGAGGAAGGATTCGTCAAGCGCAGCCAGTGGCGCGTCTGGCCGAAGGACAAGCCACTGCCGAAGTTCAACTTCATCGTCATGTCCATTGACCCTGCCTTCAGGGAGAAGAACTACGACAAGCGACGCATGGAAAATGACCCAACCGCTTGCAGCGTCTGGGGTATGTTCATGCAGCCACGTCAGGGCAAGCCGCCGATTCCGCACGTGATCCTGCTCGACGCATGGGAAGACTGGCTTGGTTTCCCGAACCTCGTGCGGCGCATCAAGAAGGAGATGGCCTACACCTACGGTGACGCAGACGAGCCGGTTGTGCGCCAGTTGGTCAAGCCGAAAGCGACTCGTGCAAAGCATCAGGGACGCAGGCCTGACATCATTTTGATCGAGGAAAAGGCCTCCGGAATCAGCATCCGCCAGCAGCTCGCGGAAGAGAACATCTTGACGCACGGCTATAATCCGGGTAATGAAGACAAATTAACGCGGCTGCATTACGTTTCGCCAATGTTCGCAGCCGGTCGGGTTTGGGCAGTCGAGTCGGACATCAATCCGGGGAACTTCAAAACATGGGCGGACCCTCTCATCTCGCAGGTGTGCTCTTACGTTGGCCCCGGCAGCGTAGAGAGGGACGACTTACTCGACACTGCCACTCAAGGCCTTCGCCTCATCATGGATAAATACTTCGGTCCATTCACCGTGGTAGACTCCGTCGAGTCTCGTGAGCGTGCGCGTGCACGCGAAATTGCGGAGCGACGACTGGCGAAGAAGGAAAACCCCTATGGTTGACAAGACCGTCCTGCTCGACATACCGAACCCGGTCGCGCCGGAAGCTTCTGAGCTACGTTCGATCAAATGGTGTGACGGGCACTGGGCAGAACTGATGTACGCCCTGAAGGATCGAGGTCTTGAAGACCAAATCGCCGAGACAGCCGAGCAACTCAACGCAAAGTTCGCCGCAGGAGAGCTGGATCCTTGCTGGGAAGCGTGCAACATGATCAACATGGGCGCGATAGAGATTTTCGGCCCAGAGAGGATCGTCGAAGAGAACGCCGGTTGCCCGGTGTGCGCATTCTCCAACGTCATTACCTTTTCAGCTGACCTCATGCACGGTAAGTACGGGAGCCTGAACTGATGGCGACACCCGAAGAAGAAGTAGTAGGTTCAGTCGAGACATTCACCGATGTAAAGAGCGATGTCATCGATACCGATGACGGAGGCGCGATTGTCACGCTTGGCGAAGAGGCGAAGCGCCCCAACCGCGAATGGTTCGACAACATCGCGGATGACTTCGACGATGAGGTCAAAAACACGATAGCCACCCGACTCATGCAGGACATCGAGCGCGACAAGCGTGCTCGTGAGAAGAGGGAGAAGGACTACGAGGAAGCGATCAAGCGTACGGGATTGGGCAAGGAGACACCCGGTGGGGCGGATTTCGAAGGCGCATCTAAAGCGGTACATCCGATGCTCACGGAAGCCGTGGTGGATTTTCAATCGCGGTCGATCAAGGAGCTGATGCCTCCAAACGGTCCCGTGAAGACGTATATCCCCGGAGACAATCCTGAGGTAGATCGCTTCCGCAAAGGCGAACGCATCAAGAACTACATGAACTGGCAGTTCATTCGCCAGATGCCCGACTTCCGAACGGAGCTGGAGCAGCTCCTTTCACAAACGCCGCTGGGTGGCTCGCAATATCTGCGACTCGTCTGGGATGACCAAAAGAAACGTCCAGTGCCACAGTATTGGCCCGCCGACGACGTTTACATTCCCTACGCGGCATCCAACTTCTACACCTCCGACCGATGCACCTTCGTTGATCACATCACCGCGTTCGAGTTCGAACAGCGCGTCAAGTCGAAGATGTACTCGGATCTCGGCACCGAACTGATCAAAACTGCGGCTCCCGAAGAGGAGTCGCGTCCACAACAGGCAACTGACGCCGTTGAGGGCAAAGAGAAATTGCAGGCGTACAACGAAGACGGACTGCACAACATTTACGAAGTCAACTGCTTCTCCGACGAGCTGGACGAGAAGAGTGGCTACGCTCCATATCGCATTACGATCCATGGCCCCTCTCAAAAGATCTGCGCTATCAATCGCAACTGGGAAGAGGAGGACGAGACGAAGCAGAAGCTGGACTGGGTCGTAGAGTGGCCGTTTATCCCGTGGCGCGGGGCAGGCTCCGTGGGCCTCGGTCAGATGATCGGGAGTCTTTCCGGCGCGGCGACAGGCGCTCTACGAGCCCTTCTCGACTCCGCGCACATGAACAACCTCCCGACGCTGATCAGGCTGAAGGGAGCAAACTTCTCAGGGCAAAGCAAAGAGCTGCGTGTTGCAGCCATTACCGAGATCGAAGGCGGCGTAGCTGGCGACGACATTCGCAAGCTCATCATGCCGGTGCCGTTCAATCCGCCATCCAATGTTCTGCTCGAACTGCTGGGCGTCGTAGATGGACTGGGCCGAGGCCTCGTTCAGACGACGTTCGAGAAGCTGGGCGAGCAGAGCACAGAGATGCCGGTTGGCACGACGCTCGCACTGATCGAAGAAGGCATGACCGTCTTCAGCGCAATTCACCTGCGCATGTTCCAAGCCATGGACAAGGTGCTCGACATCCTGTGTCGCATCAACCGCATGTACTTGGACGAAGAGGAGCTGAAAGACGAGCACGGAACGCTGCTGGCGTACCGGCGTGACTTCGATCCCCCGTATGATGTCATGCCGGTCGCCGATCCTGAGATCTTCTCTGATGTTCAGCGCATGGCGCAGCTGCAAGTTGTCGCTGATCGCGCTGCCCAGATGCCGGAGGTCTACAACGTCAAGGAAGTCGAGAAGCGCATCCTTGAGCGTACGAAGATCCCGAACCCTGACGAGCTGCTCCTGCCGGATGACACGCCGGAGGAGACGAACGCCGTCAACGAGAATGCAGCCATGACCATGGGTAGACCTGTCGCTGCGTTCCCGTCCCAAGATCACTTAGCCCATTTGCAGGTGCATCTCGACTACGCGATGTCGCCTGCGCTGGGCATGAACCCACTAATTGCGCCGCGCTACGTCCCCATGCTGATGGGACACATCATCGAGCATGTGGCGCTTTACTACGTGCAATACAACGTTGACCTGTTGAAAGCGGCAGGCGGAATGGACGATGACGAGTTCGCACAGATGATGAAGATGCGAGATCCTGACGTCCGCAAAGAGATGGACAAGACTCTCGCGTACCAGTCGTCAGACGTGGTGCCTGCGGTAGATCAGGTCCTGTCCGGGCTGCAGCCGATTATTGGTCAACTCCAGCAAGTTATGCAGTCGCTGCAGCCAGAAGAGCCGCAGCCGCCGGTCGATCCGAATGCGATGGCTGCTATCGAGCAGGAACGCGAAGCCGATCAGGCCAGAGATGCACGCGAGCGCGAACGCACGCAACTGACACTCGTGGACAAGCGCGAACAGCGTGAACACGACATGCAGAAGACGTTTATGGAGCTTGAGGCCGAGGAGCGACAGAAGGTTCTAGAAGCTGCCCGTGACGATGCCCGTAAGGCGGAAGAGTACGCTGCTCGACTCGAAGAGCTGATGGAGCGCGAACGTGCAGAAGACGAACGTACTGAAATGAAAATCGCTTCCAGCGAGGTGATCAACGCCGAGGATAATGCGACGGCGTTGCAAATCGCGGGCGTCAAGGCAGTGACTGATCGGCAGAAGATCAAGTCCGGAACGGGTGCAACGAACCCTCGGCCTCGCACGGATACCTAAATGGTGGATCCGAGAAGCAGATGTTTTGACCGGTAGGGCTGTTCCGCAAGGACTCCATATTCAACAGGAGCAGGAGAAGAGAGATGGCTAAAAATCGAGGTGTACAAGGTGAGACGAGCAAGTCTCCGGGCAAATATCCGAGGGGCGCGATCAATCAGCACAAGATGCTCGCGACCGGGGAAAGCCTGCGCACGTGCAACAAAGCGGACAAAGGCGGCGACATGAAGAAGTCAGGTGCGGTAAGCAACAAGCGCTTCTCATCGTCAGGTTCCACGGGGGGTCCGATGAACAAAAAGCCCACCGCGAACCGGACTGTGCCCAGTGGGAGCACGTCCCGACCGACCACAAAGTGGTAGAACTTGACATAACGAGCTAGTATGTCTGGCGAAACTGTGATTTTGCAGAAGTTTCTGCAAAGGCTGAAGGAGGAGCAGGCCGGGTGTATCGCATTGCTCGCGACACCGAAAGACAAGACAGCTTTCGGATACGGTGAAGCAAGCGGCACTTATCAAGGCCTGTGTCGCGCCGAGCAGTTGTTCGAGGAAGTAGTGGGCGAAGACGAAGACAGGACGTAGGTGACGATGGTAGCAAGCGCACGATCAATTTTGGATTACGACTCAATTGAGCAGGCATTTCCGGAGGCCGATGCAGGTCTGGTACCGTTCGGCTCGCGAGTTTTGGTCCAGAAGCGGTCACCGCGCGAGGTCACTAAAGGTGGGATCGTGGTTCCACACGAAACCCAAGAGACCGAGTTCTGGAACACTCAGGTCGCGAAAGTCATCGCGCTTGGTCCAGCCGCTTTCAAGAACCGCGACTCTCTGGAGGTCTGGCCGGAAGGCGAATGGTGCAAAGAAGGCGCATTCGTCCGTGTCCCGAAATACGGTGGCGATAAATGGTTCGTCGATCTCGACGACATTGAACGCCAGAGAACGGGCGCGGACAAAGCGTGCTTTGTGCTGTACAACGATCTCGACCTCATCGGTGAGATCACTTGCAACCCCATGGACGTAATCGCTTATCTGTAGGAGGTAGAGCATGTCCCCTGAAAATGACGACGTTGAAGTTGTAGACGACGAGCAGGAAGAGGAATACGTTGCCGTCGAAGACCCTGAGGGGCTTGAAGACGACGAGCACGAAGAAGACGAACGTCTTGCTCATGGAGACGACGAAGACGAGGACGATAAGCGTGCTCGACGTCGGACAGAGAACAAGACGCGTCGTCAGCGTCAGAAGGAAGCACGCGAGCGCACTGAGCGTGAGCTGAACTTCCTGCGCTCCCGCAACGAAGAGCTGGAGCAACGCTTCAGTCGTTTCGAACAGGAGACTGACGCTCGTATTGCGGGTAGCGAGATCGGGACTATTGATCAGGGCATCCGCAAAGCGAAGGGTGATCTCGCCCTCGCAAACCAAGTTATCGAACAGGCAGTCGCGTCGAACGACGGTAAGAACCTCGCCGAGGCTCTCGACCACCGTGACGCGATCCGGGACAACCTGCGGGACATGCAGCAGGCGCGAGAGTATCTCGCTCAGCCCCGGCACCAGCAGCCTGTTCCACAGAGGGATCTGGACCCCCGACACGTTGCGCATGCGCAGCAGTTCATGGTCGAGAATGACTGGTGGGATCCTACCGGGCGTGATCAGGACTCGCAGACAGTCCTGCAGATCGACCGCTCACTGGTCCAAGAGGGGTTCGACCCTACGCAGAAAGAATACTGGGACGAGCTGCAAGCTCGTACCGAAGACGCATTACCCAACCGGTATGATTCGCGTGCCGGTAACCGTGGTGGTGATGGAGGGGGCGACGCAACTAATGGTCAACGTCAACCTCGAAATCGCGGACCACAGTTCCGAACTGGTGGGCGGGAACGTCCACTGAAGAAGAACGAGGTTTACATCAGCCCCGAACGGAAAGAAGCAATGATCGAGGCTGGTGTGTGGGAGGATCCAGTGCTCCGCAACAAGTACCTGAAGTCGTACGCGGAATATGATGCTGCGGCTGCAGCGGAGGGAGCATAATCATGGTAGCGAAAAGACGCACAGACACGAGACTGAATTCCGATCTATCGGGAGCGCGCGCAGATCGTCACATGCAAGATCGTAATGTGACGCAAGACCGAGCACTGTCAGACGATGAGAGGGTGGCTGAGTTTCGCCAGCAATACTTCCAATCTGCATTGCCAGACATTCCAAAGATCGATGGTTACCACGTTTGTTGGCTGACCACGGACAACCCGCGCGACCCGATTCATGCGCGCATTCGGCTGGGCTATGAGCCGATCAAATCGCATGACATCCCCGGCTGGGAGCATGCCTCCATTAAGACCGGCGAGTGGGAAGGCTGCATTGGTGTTAACGAGATGGTCGCTTTCAAGCTGCCTCTCGAACTGTACGAACAGTACATGTACATCAATCATCACGAGCAACCCCTCGGTGAAGAGGAGAAGCTCAGCAGCCAGTTACGTGAGATCGAAGCGGAGATGAACGCCGCCGCGAAACGCGGCACTGTCTCTTTGGAACTTGAAGACGGCACAGCAGCGTTGGGTGTGGCCCCGGAGCCTCCCGCGTTCGCAGCTGCGACAGGGGAGGTCCCGGATGACTACTAACCTATCCGGAGGTACTCACAATGAGTTCTGTAAGCTCTCCGTTCGGGTTGAAGCCAGCGTTTCATCCTTCAGGGATCATTAGGCAACAGCTGTCTACGATCACGTCTGGCTTCGGCACGGACATCTTCCAGTTCTCTCCGGTGCGAATCGATGACGCAACGGGCGCACTTGTGCCCGCTGCAGCCGGTGCTACTAACGTTCTCGGCGTCTTCTCAGGCGTTGAATGGACGGGCACAGACGGTCGCAGGCGCGTTTCGAATCGGTGGGAAGCCGCTACTGTAGGCACGGACATCGTTGCTTACTACGTCGGCGATCCGTTCATGATCTACGAGATTCAGGGTGATGGTCCCATTGCCCAAGCGAATGTCGGTGATCAGGCCGATTACACCGCACTGGCAGGGAATGCAACTACCGGGTTGTCTTCCGTTGCGCTTGACACGCTAACCATGGGTAATGCCGCTGCGACGCTTCGCATCGTCGGCATCAACCCTGCTCCCGATAATGTTCCGGGCGATGCATTCACTATCGCTCAGGTTCAGATCGCCGAGCATGCGTACAACGCGTACACGGTCGTCAAGACGTAACCGGCTAACGATTAGGAGGAATAAGCAATGGCTGTCCCCATGAGGAGTACAGACTTCCGATCAATCGTCGAGCCGATTCTCAACGAGACTTTTGACGGAATCTACAACCAACGCGCCGATGAATGGAAAGGCGTCTTCACGGAGCGAAAGGGCACACCCCGTTCGTACCACGAAGAGCCGGTCCTCTACGGCTTCAACGCAGCACCGGAAATGCCTGATGGCACTCCGGTGACCTTCGACGCAGGCGGCGTGCTGTTCATTCAGCGCTACGTCTACAAGGTCTTCGGTCTGGCATTTGCCTTGACCAAGGTCTTGGTCGAAGACGGTGACCACATCCGCATCGGTCGGATTTACTCTGAACATCTCGCTCAGTCGATGATCGAGACGAAGGAGACGCTCTGCGCCAACATCCTCAACCGCGCCTTCAATGGTGCGTTTGTCGGTGGTGACGGCGTCGAGCTGAATGCGACCAACCATCCGATTGCACCGGGTGGCACAGCGGGTGGAGTGTTCTCGAACCTGCTAACGACTGCTGCGGCTCTGTCGCAGACGTCACTTGAGCAGATGCTTATCCAGATCCGCAACGCTGTTGACAACAACGGCAAGCGCATCCGGTTGCAGCCGCTCAAGATCGTGACTGGCCCCAGTCAGGTCTTCCAAGCGGAAGTTCTGCTGAAGTCGGTACTGCGAGCAGGTACTGCCAACAACGACATCAACCCGATCCTGTCGATGGGACTCCTGTCTCAGGGTCAGGCCAACCTGTCGCGTATCACCTCCACCACTGCATGGTGGGTCCAGACTGACGCTCCGCGTGGTCTGCAGATGATGATGCGTCGTGGGTTGGAGAAGTCGATGGAAGGCGACTTCGAGACCGACTCGATGCGGTACAAGTCCACGGAACGCTACATCCCCGACTGGACCGATCCGCGCGCCGTTTACGGCACACCGGGACTGTAAGGTCCTCAACCGCAGAAGGGTGGGGGGCGGACGTGAAACGCCCCCCTAACTTCTCCAGACGCGAAATGGAGAAACCAAGATGGGTTTAGTAAACATTCAAAACACCAACCTCGAAAACGGGGTTACCAACCGCAACGCTGCGGATCTTTTCGGATCGATGGCTCAACTCGATCCCACGCGCTTCCATTCCTACATGGAAGATTTCGATTACTTTACCGCTGCTGACTGGACACTGGTCAGCACGGGTTCGACCGCACTACAGGCTCTTGACGGTGGTGTGCTTCGGCTCGTAACCGGCGCGGTAGCTACCAACGAAGAATCGTTGATCAAAGCTGTCGGCAGCTTCGAGATCCTCGCATCTATCCCGACCTACTTCCGGGCGAAGATCGAGGTGGATGAGGCGACGGAGTGCAACATCAATGTCGGTCTGGCCGACAGTGCTGCACTGGCTCCGAACAACTGCATCCAGTTCCGCAAGGACACGGGTGATCTCGATCTGGACGTTCTCGTCCGCTCTGCATCTGCAGACGTCGATGTCGATACTGCTGTCACGCAGATTGCTAACGCCACGTCGTTCACCGTCGAGTTCTACTGGGACGGTATCGACCGTGTTTACTACGGTGCCAACGGGACGCCTCTGGGCTTCCTTGATGCGGCAACGCTGCCTGCCGGAGTCTTGTCTCCGACGCTCAGCGTGTTCGCTGGTGCTGCTGGCGCAGTAACTCTGGATCTCGATTACCTGATGGCGGCGACCGAACGTAGCTAAGGAGAGCCGACCATGAGACCCATTACACAAATCCGAACGCTGACAGCTGCGGATCCGAATGGGATCTTCCTAGATCAGGCACCCACCGACGGAGTCCCTTTGACTCTGAATGGTGCGTTTGTGACTGCTGGTGTGGCTCAGCTCGACGTGCAGCGACAAGTTGAGCTTGAGTCCGCCGCTAACCTTGCAGGTATTAACTTCACCATTGAAGGTACTGATGAGCAAGGTCGCCCAATCTCGGAGACCATCGCTGGGCCGAATGCTGGCACGGTAGCAACGAGTCTCGACTTCTTCACGGTGACGGAGATCACTCCAGACGGAACATCTGCGTCACTGTTGGAAGGCGGGACCAATGCTGTTGGGGGTTCCATCCCCATTCCCGTCGATAAGAATTTGACACCGACTAGCATCGGTCTCGGTCTTATCCTAACAACCGTACCCGCTGTGAACGTCACCGTGCAGCACACATTCGATGACATCTTCACAGACGATCCGTCTACGATTCACACGTGGTTCGATCATCCAACGTTGAATGCAGTGACTACGAACGATGATGGCAACTTGGCATTTCCGCCAACTGCGGTGAGACTCCTGACGAATTCGGGTACTGGTACAGCTCGATTTGAGCTGATTCAATCAGGAGCAGTAGCATGAGCCTTGCACATGATATGTCGGGTCGTACTATCGATCCTACGCTGCGCCTGCTCGCCAACCCTGACCTTCTTCAAAAGCGACTGGATCAACTGGAGAACGCGCAAAAAGCAGCTCAGGCTGTTATTGACAGAGCAGGTCCTATCGAAGACATCGAGAGGGCTCGCGTCGAGATTGAAGATCTCAAGGCTAAGGCCGAGGCGCAAGAACAGCATGCTCGTGAAGAGTGTGAGCGACTGATCTCAGAGGCAGGAGATGCCGCTGGAGAAATCACGCGAAAAGCTCAAGAGCAGGCTAACAAACTGGTAGCCGAGGCAGAGAGTCGGAACTCTGGTGCAAAATTAGCGCTGGAGAGAGCCGAAGGTGCCATGGCTGCTGTGGAATCGAAAGAACGAGCCCTGCAAGTCAGAGTAGACGAGCTGGGTGACGCAGAGGCAAACCTCCAACAGAAAGCTGAAGAACTCGCTAGCCGCGAAAATGAGCTTATAGGAGAGAAAGCGAGACTCGCCGAAGTGCGAGACGCGATCAACTCTGTGTTGTGAGGTAGGCCATGGCTGCGCAGTCTGGTCTGGGTTTCTCCGGGATTGTAGCAATACAGATCCCGGATGATGGTGCGACAGGAGAGGTCCTGACCAAGCTGTCGCCCGACGACTACGACTACGACTGGGCAGCAGGCGGAGGTGGGGGTGCACCCACCAATGCCGAGTACGTCGTCATGTCGCTCGATGCGACGCTTACTGACGAACGTGTCCTCACCGCAGGCACCGGCATCACCATCGTTGATGGTGGTGCTGGTGGCAACGTCACTATCAACTTCGACGCAGCGACTGCAGGCTACACACTGCAGGACGCATACGACGCGTCGGGCGTAGCGCAACCCAAGATCGAAGTCACTGCAGCAGGTGGGCCGGTATCCATCCGCGATGCGGCTATACCCATCGCTTCGCTCTTCGACATCGAGGACAATGCCGGTGTCGAGTTCTTCGAGGTTGATGCCTCGACCATGGCTTACGGCATCACAACCAATCGTGGCTACCTGTTTGCACTCGACCCGACCGGACGCGAGTCCATCGAGTTCTTACCTGATGGACGCACGCAGACTACGACGGCAATCAACGGGTCAGCTATCACATGGAGTAGCCTCGTAGTTGCGAATATCCCCGGCGGCGCGCCTTTCGGTAACGACACTGCACCCGCGATGATCGCGTCCATTGGTGAGTGTCGCTTCGATGAGCCGGGTTTCTTGTTTGCTACGTCGTTGCTGTTCAACCAAGCAACGACACTGACGGCGAACGGCGTGAACCTCGGCCCGGTCTACACGATGGTCAACCAGCCGGTAGTTCGTACTGGCACGCTGGGTGGATCGCGTACTACTTCGCAGGCGAATGCAGTGCGTTCGCAGCTTCGCGTTGGACCGAATATCGCAGGCAACCATACCCTGACGAGCCACGAGCCGTTCTTCGCGACGATCCAAGTCGATGCAACGGTAGGCACCGCGAGCTGTACCACCTGTAACTATTTCGCACCGAAAGCTCCGACTCTTACGGCTGGCGGCACTGTCGGCACGCTGAACGTACTGGACATTCCGGCGATTCCGGGAGCAGGTATCACGACGCTGCGTGGCATCAACTCGGCCATGTCGGCTGGTACGTTCATCAACCACACCGGAACAGCACCGAGCGTGTTCGCGGGATCCATTCGGCTCAACAATGGAGTCGATCTCCTGCTGGGCAGCTCTGGTTCGAGCGGCGCATTCCTAGAACGTCCAGCTGCAGGCACGATGCGCATGGGCGGACAGGGCGGCACGTTCAACGAGACGCTCGACTGGGACTTCGACAGCTTTGCCAATAACGTCTCGATCACGTCGGCCAGTGGTGCGTCGCTTAACTTCGATACCTTGGAGATTGCATTCGGTCCCAGCACTGTTGCCGATGGCACCAACAACTGGGTGTTTGCATTCGCGCCCGGACTGCGTTCGTCGAACCTAGCAGGCGACTACAGCGAGGTGCTCTTCAGTTCAGCTGCAGCAGTCAACATCGTACACGCGATCTCGAACTTCGCGACGTGGACGGTCAATGCACCTTCTGTCGTCATCGGTGGAGGTGGCTCCATCGTCAACGCAGCGAACGTGCTGATCCAGACCAGCATCAGTGCAGGCACCAACAGGTACGGACTGCTGGTCACGACCAATCCATCAGGCGGCACACTGAACTATGCGGCTCGATTCACGGGCTCCAGTGGTGTGCGCATTGATGGACTTTTTGAACACACTGGTACGCTTCTCGGATTGTATGGAGCGACTCCTGTTGCGCAGTCAGCTGCGTACACTCCGACAAACGTAACCACGGACAGATCTTATGATGCGAATGCCACGACGGTCGATGAGTTGGCTGATGTGTTAGGCACGCTGATCGCAGATTTGCAAGCGACGGGGATCATCGGATGAGTAACTTTGGCGAAGTAACGTCGAACCAAGCTCTTACCCGATCCCTGCATCTGAGCGGTGATCAATTCCGTCAGGGTGCAACCGCTCCGACTGCGGTCACTATCGGTACGACGCCTACAATTCAGGCGTTGCGGTTCGATGCGACGAACGAGCTGGTGTCGTTGTACAACTCGTTGCCCGACAACATGGACAAGACGGTAGATCTCATCATTCGCCTCACGTTTTCACTGGTCAATGTCCAAGTTAACGGGGATACATGCGACTGGACATGTGACTACACCGCTCCCACGACAACCACGGGAGAGGGGATTGGCAAGACGAGTACACAGATTACGGGATCGTTCACAGCTGTCACAGGAAGGCTGGCAGTAGGGGATATGTACACGCTGGACTTGACGTTTGCAGCAGCGGATGCCACAAACCCCTTGACGAATGCCCTTGGTCTAGCATTCGAGTTGCATCTGACGAATGTCACAGGGGTCGCAGCAATCGATCTGGTCGATGGCGATTTTATTTACGAGGCACTGCGATGACGACAATCAGAGAGGGATACGAAGCAGGCGTTGACGCAGTCATCGCTGACAACACGATCAGCAGAGGCGAGTTCGTTGACGCTGTGCAGACGGTGATCACGGCAGGCCTGAGCAACGCCGAAGGCAACGCATGGGTAGATGCGCTCGCGGTCGAGTACAACCGACTGGGGCAGCACAACAACCCGACGTACAACAGCCATCGAGGTTTCATCATCAGCTCTGGCAAGACGCTCGCGATGGACCTGTTCGATGCATTCAACCGAAACATCACCGGCCTGCCAGAGAGCGTGCCGGTAGTTGATGCTGCACAACTCACACTGTTACGTGAGGAGCGTGACAACATTGATGCAGCCATCGACAGGATGGATGTGCTGATCGCTAACGAACCGGGCGGAGTCGTTGGACGACTTGTCAAAGACGAACTCCGCGAAGGCAAGGAACGTCTGAAGCAGCGTAAGCAAGCTGTTCGTGCTGCAATTCAGGCAATCATAGGAGACCCAGACTCATGAGCAATCGAAAGAACGTAGGCCTGCGGTACGGGGAATTCGAGTTCCCGTCCGAGCAAGGCTTTAGCGGCTCCGCTGGCAGGACCGAAGTAAAGGGCTATATGCGCGGCGGATCAGTGAAGAAACGTAACACGCCATGCAAGAAGCCGAAGCTCGCCAAGGGCACGACGAAAGCAGCCATGGGCGGCTACATGGGTCCGGAGCGTGAGATCACCGTCGATGACGTGAAGATCACGACGCCTGCTCGCGGCATGAAGAAGGGCGGGCGCTCGACGCACGACAAGCTCAAGGCGCACGGCAAGCAGATGGGCTACAAGCAGGGCGGACAGGTCAGGGTCAAGGGGCTGAGGCCCGGTTCGAAGAGCATCGGCCAGTCACCTGACGACATCGGACTCAAGAACTACAAGCCCCGTCGGAAGAAGAACACGTCGGGCGAGTTCAAGGCCAAGCGTGGCAAGCAGGACTCGATGGACCATGGTGTCCAGCCTGCACGTCGCGGTAAGAACGCTCGCAGTCAGCAAGAACGGGAAGCAGGCGGCACTGGCCGACTGAAGCCCGGACTGAAAAAGGGCGGCAAAGTCTGCAAGGCAGAAGGCGGCTACATGGGTGCGCCTGCTGCCAGCGGTGGTGCTGAGTTGGCTGCGAAAGCTATCAAGAAAGCCAAAGCAACTCTGCACAGGAAGCCTCGGCTGAAGAAGCCTGAAGCTGCTCGTCGTGCATCCGGTAAAGGCATGCCGAAGAACGTGAAGGCGAAAGGCGGCGTAGTGGGAAAAGGCGGGGCGGCAAGGTAGAGAAGACGGCACGCCGGGTCGCCAACGAAGTCATGGACCGTCACATCCGAGCCCCAAGGCCGAAAGGTCATGGGACGAAGCCTCGTGGCGGGCGTAGCAGAGTCAGAGGCGGAGGGTACTGATGCCTACATCAGGAACACTGGGCGTCACCACGTTCACGAACCAGCAGATCATTGATCACGCGTTTCGACGCTGCAAGATGGTCGAGCAGCAGATCACCGGAGAGCATCTGGAGATTGCGCTCGACTTGTTGTGGCTCTACACGCAGACGCTGGTCAACAAGGGCATCAAGCTCTGGAACGTAGTGCCCATCGTGCTACCGATCTACGAGAGGATCCCGACGGTGCCGTGTCCTGTTGGCACTGTGGATACCTACACGATCAACCTGCGCAATCAGAATCGAGTGACAGGAGATGCGACTGCCTCCGAAGGCGTCGCTGACAATGCCTTCGATGGAGATCTCGCTACTGCCTGTACACAGGTGGCTGCAGCCGGAACCATCACGATGGATCTCGGCACTGACGGAGCGACTGCGATCAACACCATCGGCATCATGCCCAACGTATCTGGGACGTGGGATTATGTTGTCGAGGCGTCGAACGATAACTTCGTCACCTCCGTCACGTACCTGACGCGCACTGCGCAGGATGTGGTCGATGAGGAGTGGCTCTGGGTTGACGTCGTTCCACCGGGACGCGAGACGGAGTACCAGTACTGGCGTCTGCGTGCGACAGGTACGACAGTGCTCGACGTGCGTGAGCTGGTCTACCAGAACAAGCCGAATGAGATTCCGATGTACAAGTTGAATCGGAACGACTACGCCAACCTCCCTGACAAGGCGAGCACTGGGCGACCGACTCAGTTCTGGTACGACAAGCAGCGCACCCAACCTGAGATCGAACTGTGGCCGAGCCCCGGCTTCGAGTTCACATTCAATCAGGTGACAGGCTTCGTCCAGACACAGATGGAGGACGTCGGCACCATGACGGACGAGCTGGATGTCCCGGATCGTTGGTATCTCGCTATCGTCTGTGAGTTGGCGCGACAACTGGGCCGCGAGGTCAAGGAAGTAGACCCCGGAATCATTCCAATTTTGGATGCAGATGCAGATCGTTATCTGCACGATGCATGGACAGGTGAAGCTGATGCGTCGGAGGCGTACCTCCGGCCCAACATCTCACCGTACACGAGGTAATCATGCCAGTCTTTTTAGATCCAACAGGGAAAACGACCTACGGTATCGGCATCTGTCAGCGGTGCTCGCGTAAGTTCTTCCTCGAAGATCTGTACTCAGATCCGAACACGCCGGGACTGAAGGTGTGCATTGACGATCTGGACGACTACGATCCGTATCGTCTTGCACCACGCAAGGCTGACCGTATCGACTTGCCGTTCTATCGTCCTGACGAGGATCTCACTGCTGGTGGTCCGGATCCGAATCCGAACTTCCTCGGTGGCGTGCGCGCCTCTCTGGGTTCACCGAAGCAGAACCTGCGTATAACAGCTGACGGAAGACTGCGTGTGCTCGAAGCAGACGACGTTGACGGGAACGAGGAAGCCTAATGGCGAACGTAAAAATTTCTGATCTGGCATTTGCCACGCTGCCTATTGATACGGTCAACACGTTCTTCGAACTGCAGACCATTGAGGGTGGCGTCGAAGTTAGCCGGAAGCTGTCGGCTCAGGATCTGGGCATCGGTGGTGGCGTCACGTCGGTTACTGGTGGCACGAACATCGACGTTGACAATACGGATCCGCAGAACCCGATCATCAACCTGCCAGTGAACATCACTGGGCAGCAGGTGAACGGTGTCACGTTGACTGCTGCTGGTGTAGCGACGAACTACCTCGATGAGACAGGTAATTACTCTACTCCTGCAGGCGTAGGTTCCCTTCAGGGAGCGTACGATGGTGGCAACACCATCACGATCAACATCACGCCAGATCCTGTTCTGCTCTCTGCATCTGTTGCAGGTGCCGTTTTCGAAATCCAAGACACGGCTGCAGGCATCGTTATGCAGGTGCTGGATACAGGTGTCATTGCAGGTGATCCCGGCCTCGAAGCGAGCGGTATCAACGTCGGTGGTACGACTTACGACTCAGTACTCAAAGCCTCCGACATCGGCGGCACGAACATTGCGCAGTTCATCATGCACCGGCACTCATCGAGCTTCGGCCCGTTCGTTGTCGGATCACGCTCACAGGGTGACACCACTGCACATGTCATCGTCAATGACGGTGATGATCTCTTGCGGTTCTGGGGCGTCGGCTGGGATGGTGCCCAGTACCAAGTCGGTGCGAGCATGGCGTTTCGCGTTGATGGCACACCGGGCGCAGTGGACATGCCGGGAGAGATCGTCTGGTCTACGACACCTGATGGTTCAGCTGTTGTCGCGGAGCGCATGCGATTGCGGCAAGACGGTCAGCTAGAGGTCGATAACAACGTCACGCTTCTCGAACGTGCCGCTGCTTTTGGCTCCGTAGCAACACGAGGACAGATCTGGGTACGGAACGACGCTCCGACTACGCTCATGTTTACGGACGATGCAGGCAGTGATGTCACGCTGTCCATTCCGTTTACCGCTACTGAAGATGGTCTTGCTCCACTCTCTGGTGGTGGCACGACGAACTTCCTCCGTGCAGACGGCACGTGGGCGGCACCACCGGGTGGTGGAGTCACTGTCGAAGATGAGGGCACTCCGCTCGCGACTGTAGCCGACACACTTAACTTCGTAGGTGCCGGAGTAACCGCAACCGGTGCAGGCACGACGAAGACAATCACCATTCCGGGAGCCGGAGCTGGCACACTGGCAGGCCTGACCGATGTTGATCTGACTGGACAGGCTCAGTACGACCTCTTCTACAACGTAGACGGTACGAACTGGGAAGACACGGGTGGCGTACTGCGGCTGGACACTGCAAGCCTGTTCCTCGAACTGGCTAACGGCTACGGCATCAACATGGTTGACTCCGGTGCGACTTCACGTCCTGTACTGGAGATCGTGTCGTCCGGAACACCTGCCGTCACCATCGAACATACGACCGTTGAAGTCGTCGCTGAAGTCAGTACGACAAGCACCACCGAAGTAGACGTAACTGGTGGCGTTCTGCCAGTGCTAACCGAAGGAGATGAATACCTCCTCATCGCTTGTGGTCAGCATCATCAGGGCAATACCGGCGGCGAGAACATCCATGGCGCAAACCTCGCGGCAGCAACTCAATCGGGTGTTCCGTTCAGTAACATGCGGGATGACATTGAACCTCCTGCGTGTGCGCCAGCCTCAAATCAGGGTCAGTGGTTCGGTGGCATCAATCAGATTCAATACTCCAACGCTACTCACGGTCAGATTCGCCTTGAGCACTCTGCCGGAACTGGTGCGACTCACTATGTAAACAACGCGATCCTGATGGCATTCAACCTGACGGATTTCGGCACGGAGAATGTTGACTGGTTCAACAGCACCACGGCTCCTTTCGTCACGGTGACGGATGCTGGGTGGACCAACCTGTCGCCGACCATCACGATTGGCGACGGCACCAGCGACTGGCTGATCTTTGGTTCTTTCCAGATTGACCAGCCCAGTCCTGCGACTGCTCAGATCCAAGTCGGTCTGTACGACGGCTCTACCAACACTGAGTACGCGATGCATGAGTTTGAAGATACGGCTGACATCAAGAGCCTCTTCTTCTCTGCTGTCGTTACTGGAATCGCTTCAACCACGTTCCAAACATGTGCTCGTGCAGTAGCTGCTTCCGGTGGTCAAGCTCGCATCTTCACCAGCGGTATCTATGCTCTTCGTCTGAATCGTTTCGCACAGTATTCTATCCAGTCTGCTGCCGGTCCAACGAATCCGGGCAGCGGTGCGGAGTTCTCCCTGCTCACCGATAGCGTCGTTGCTACTACCGCAAGCGACTGGGGAATCATGGCATTCGCTCAGAATCGGTGGGTTGGCAATACCCTGTCCGGTACGCACTACGGCAGAGCGAACATCAATGCCGGTGGATTCACAACTATCGCAGGATTCGACACCCCGCCTGTATCGGTGGTAGAGAATGCGGGAGCTGAGCGCACACCGAAGTTCCTGTGTCCACGCATCACTGAACTCACAGGCGTCGTGGCGACGGATACTGTCGGGGCAGAGCTAAGGTGGATCCCTGCCACTACGTTCGCAACCGACGAATCCAGTCTCTACAACATGGTGATGTTCACGTGGGATACGGTTGACACGTCTGTCGAAGAGGTCACGGTCGGAGATCCGGCACTTGATACTCAAATCGATGGCACCACGATCACGGCGTCTGCGGATGTCTCACTCATCACCGGGTCGTTCTTGCAGATCTTTGATGCAGCGGACAGTGACAGCGTCCAGATCGAGATCAACACCACAACCATGGCTCCCAACGAAGCGGTGGTCTTCCAGCGCAATGGGACGTGGGGAAGCGGTGCAGTTTACTCCTTCGATGCTGCGCTCAACGTTGACATAGGTGCTGGCTACCACGTCGCCAGCTCCACGGGTGGGTTGTTCTTCTACCGGGTGGGCGATGCAGTCAGTCATAGCCTGAGAAAGGATACTGACGGCGTGCATCTGCAGGTGGTTGCAGGACGCTTCCGCCTCACCGCTGACTCAATTCAGCAGGGTGAGGTCGCAACTCCAGCAACCAACGTTGCCGGTCAAGGTCAGTGGTGGGTCCGCGATCACGTTCCGAACCAGCCATGGTTCACCGACGACGCAGACATCGACTACCCGGTAGGCTACGGTCGTCCGAGGTTCTTCACGACCAATGCGTCGTACGACATGAACACGGGGGACAATGCCGAGAACTGCATCAATGGACAGGCGTACTTCGATGATGGATCGAACTACACCATCACGCTGGAAGACAGCGGCAGTCTGGAGTTCGACGTCAACACGCCGTTCCAGATTGTCAACGCTGGATCCGGAGTGATCAGTGTGGCAGAGGGTACGGGCGACACACTGTTCGTACTGGACGGCACAGCGGGTACCGTAACTGATGCAGCAGGCAGTGCCGACATAGGCACAGGTGGTGTTGCAACTGTACAGCGTACCGCAGCAGGTACGTGGATCATGTGGGGGTCTGGAATTACGCCATGATCATCCGCCCCAACAAAGGCATCATCAAGCCACGTCGCTTCCAGCGAGGGAACCTCAACATGTTCCCCGCTGGTACGACCGTGCAGCCAACGGGTGGGGCAGCAGCAGCTTTTATCGACTTCCGGAGCACGGGTGTCCGCTACGAGAGCCCGACCGATGGGATTGGGTCACAAGCACTGGGCTTGCCTACTGGTTATCAGGCTGGTGATCTACTCGTTGCACAGTTGATAGGTACGTTCGGAACGGCTGCGCCGACAGAAAATCCCGGCCCGTGGACTCAGATCATCGACTCCAGCACGATAGGAGCGTTCTGGCGTGTTGCTACTGGAGACGCGAACGATAACTTTACACTCGCCGCACAATCATCGACTGGCGCGTGGACGGCACAGATCGCCGCATTTGATCTGAAAGGTCTGACGACCGTAAGTAACGTCGCTGGTATGACGTTGCTGCAGAATGACTCCAGCTACGGCTTGGCATTTCCTGCACCGGGTGTTTCGCAGTACAACAACGACCAGTCACTCTCGATAGCGTACTGGTTCAAGAGCCAGAACAACGCTGCTGGTGCAGTCAGCGTGATCGACAATCTTGTCACCGTTGTCACTGGTGCAGATGACAAAGCGACTATTGACTCCGGTGCGATGAACGGTCTCGGTGGCAACCCCGCTGGGCTCCGATCATCGTGGTACGGTTGGACGTACTGGATTACCAATGGCAACCCGGCAGATGCCGTAACATTCGGCACTGACCAGACGGAGTCCCCTGAATCTTCGGGATTTGAAGTCGTAAGCCATTACGGCAACAGGTTCCGGATTACTACGTAGTAAAGGCAAAGGAGAAAATAAAAATGGCAAAGCAAGAGATTACGGCAGTCCAGATTCAAATGGCTGCAGCCGCAGGCGTGAAACTGCTGCAGGTTGCCGATCTGCCGGTACCACTGTCCGTCGCCAAATCGGGTGCACTGGGTATTCTGGAAGGAATGCTCAACGCGTTGGCAAGCGGTGAGGTCGTACTGGCGAATCCGCCGGAGCAAGGTGTCGAAGTTCCTTTCGGAAGTCCTCAAGGCCTGCCCGAAGCGCCCCCCGCAGAAAATAATGGGGGAGGTGACTCCGATCCTGCTATAGCTCCCGTGGAATCGGAGGGCTGACATGGCGCGCATCCTCATCCTGTTACTCATATTCGGCATTGCTCATGCCGATGAGCGTCGTCCTCCTCGCTGTACAGGACACTCCTGCAACGACGGGGGCGGCGTGGATGTGGATGTGGGCGGCACCGACATAGACGTCGGTGGAACTGAGGTGGACATCAACGCTCCAGTCGATGTGGGCGTTGATGTCCCTGTTAACGTGAACACGCAAACGACGATAAACCGAAACAACCGAGCCCAAGTGCCGAATGCGTACTTCAGCTATACGCCGAACTTCATTGATTGTGGACGTGTGCTGGGGTTCCAGTACGGCAATCAAAGCGGCATCGGATCTTTCGGTGTACCGTTGCCACGCGACAAAGCGTGCGACATTTGGAAAGCCGTGAACGAGGCTCAGGAGAATGGACACATCCTGCTGAGCTACGCGTTCATGTGCGAGATCAAGAACATCAAACGCGTATGGGGATTGGACCGTTGCAAACAGATCACCGACACCGCAGGTGAGTGGTGGGTCGCAATGGCAGAGGGTGACGAAGAGACGGTGGAAGATACCATCGCTCGCTTTGAGCCCCCTGACTCAGTCGTCATCGCAACAGAACAACATGAAGAGCTGGAGGAAGAACTTCGAGTTACCCAGATGCAGTTAGGCTACGTGCAGAACGAGTACGAGCAGCAACAACAGCAGCATGAAGAGGTGCAAGAGAAGATCCAGCAGTATGAACAACGCGAAGCCCGGAAGCAGGAGTCGCTTGATGCGTTCCTGAAGGAACTGGAGACGCGAGAACAGAATGAGTGACGACGATAAAAAGATCAATTGGGCTGGCTGGGCTCTGGGCATAGGAGGCACCGTTGTCACGGGCCTCGTTGTCTGGTTCGGCCAGTTCATGCTGTTTGGCTTTGATGAGTATGTCAAGAATGTCGCAGCGACAGCACAAGCAGTGGACTCTGAGCAGTTCCAGTCGGTGCAGACTGACATAGCTGACATCAAAGCAACGCTGGAAGCGGAAGCCGAGCGTGACAAAGAATGGAGGGAGCAGCAGCAGGAAGACATGCGCAACCTCATCAGGATCATAAGCGACAATGATTGACCGCGAACAATTCATTGAGCTGATCATCGAGCCGACGCTCGAAGATCTCGGTTTGTATTCAGCAGCCGCCTCGGAGCTGGTGCTTGGCACCTGCCTGCAAGAGTCGCGGCTGACCTACATCAAGCAGCTGGGCAGTGGGCCTGCGCTTGGTGTCTGTCAGATGGAGCCGAACACACACGACGACATCTGGGACAACTACCTTCGGTACCGTGACAAGCTATCGCACGCGATACTGGAGATCGGGGGACCAGACAGCCGTGAGCTGATCTGGAATCTCAAGTATGCGGTAGCAATGTGCCGTGTTCATTACAGGCGTGTGCGCGAGCCACTTCCACAAGCAGGTGACCTTAAACGTCAGGCTGCGTACTGGAAGAAGTACTACAACACCGACCTCGGTAAGGGGACGGAAGAGGAGTACATCAACAGTTGGAGGAAAGGCCATGAGCGTTAATGTCAACACAATCACCGGAGCAGTCATTGCTGCACTAATCAGTTTCTTCAACGCGATACTCGCGTTGTTCCTGAACAACCCGGAGTTCACGTTCGGGATGATCACTCAGGCTGCATGGGTCGGCATCATCGTCGGCACTGTCGTGCAATTCCTGAAGGACTATCAGGCGTTGAGCACCCGTCGTCTGGTTAACAAAGTCACCGGAACGGGTGATGGAGGTATCTAGTATGAGGAAACTCGACTACCGCTACGCATGGTTAATGCTCTGGCTCTTTGCACTCGCAGGGTGCCAAGGGGCGAACCCGATCAAAGCGGCAGAGACACCAGAGCAGCGGGCCTATGCTGCTTACGGCACATTCGTCATCGCACAGGAAACGGCAGCAGACCTCGTCGAGGATGCGAGCATTCCTGACGGTGTACGACTGCGCATCATTCAAGCAGAGGAGCGAGCCAAGCCGGTAGCCGACAGCTTGCTGGATGCTTACATGGGATTCTTGATCGTGAAGGCTGAGTTCGACGCAGGAGAGACAACCGAACAACGGTTGGTCACTGCAGCGAACGAGCTGGACGATTGGGTCACCCAGTTGGCACCTCTGATCAGCGAGCTACTGCGAAACATCAGAGGAGCTAGAGAATAATGGACCCGATCACTCTTGCCATCATGGCAGTCAATGGGCTGAGCACTGTGCTCCGCAACCCTGCGCTGGGAGGCGGGAGCAGTGTCGGCCTAGGTCAGGCAGCTGAGCTGCTGGGCATCCTTGGCACGTTGCTGAAAGAAGGCGACGAAGCCATCGAGGAGCTGAAGGTCTTCACCGAGACCGTCGAGGAGATGGCTGCACAAGGCCGCGCTCCGACCAAGATGGAGTGGGACGTGTTGCGTACGCGTTCTAAAGATGCGCATGCGCGTCTGCAGGCAGCGAAGGCTGCTCTCCTCGGTGAGCCCGAACCGGAACCTGCGCCTGAGCCTGAACCAGAGCCAGAGCCGGAACCGGAACCGACACCGGATCCTGAACCTGAACCGGAACCTGAGCCCGATCCCACACCGGACCCGGAGCCAGATCCCCCTGAAGAAGAAGATCCGCCCGTAACAGGGTGACGAGGAGTAGCCCATGGCTGTCTCGATGACATTTGACTCGCTTCAAGAAGATCTCCGTAAATACTTGGAGCGGGGCACGAGTGTGGACACGACCGTGTTCGACCAGCTTCCGTCCCTGATTAACCTTGCAGAGCGGGAGCTGGCGAACCGACTGAAGATCCTCGGCTTCGTGCGCGTCGTCACTGACACCATGAGCATCGGGCAATCAGTCATTCCGAAGCCGGATCGCTGGCGTGACACGATCAGCATCAACTTCGGCGTGGGCACTGAGCAGGTACGCACCCCCTTGTTCGCTCGCTCATACGAGTACTGTCGGCGTTACTGGCCTGACGAAGACGTCACCGGCCAACCGAAGTTCTATGCCGACTACGATTACTTCAACTGGCTGATTGCCCCCTCGGCGGATGCAGCGTATCCGTTCGAGGTCAATTATTGGGAGTTGCCTGCACTACTGGATGCCACCAACCAAACGAACTGGACGACGGACTTTGCCCCGAACGCCCTGCTTCACGGTGCCCTCCTGCAGGCAACTCCGTTTTTGAAGAACGACGAACGCATCCCGACATGGGAAAAGATTTACGAGAAGGATGTTGCGATTCTTGAGGCACAAGACGTCAAGCGCATCATCGATAGACAGGTCACGAGGGAGAACGTCTGATGGGATACACCGACGTATTTGGCGGCGAGCTGCTCTTCCCTTCACAGCTGAGCTACCTCGCGATTACTACGGCAGTCGATGTCACACTGCAGTGGCCGCGTGAGCAGCAGATTGAAGGGACTAATGTTGTCGCAGACTTTCTCGACATCTCGACTACAGCTGTTGCACTCAACATCGACATGCCTGATGCCCGCGCTGCGAGCACCGGTAACAAGACTACGGTCAGCAACATCGGTGGCAATGACTTCACCTTGCGTGATGCCACGGGTGGCACGATCCAGTTCATTGGTACTGGTGAACAGTGGGTCATCGTGCTCACGGATAACTCGACGGAGGCGGGCACATGGTCTGCCTTCCAGCTGGGCGCAGCCACGACGCTTGCGTCTGCCTCAGCACTGGCTGGCGCAGGCTTGCAGGCTGACGGCTTTGGTCTGCTCGAACAGATCATTGATTCTGACGTCGAAGCTGCGACGCCGATAACGGTTGTCGATGGAGATCGAGCGAAGTGTCTGATCTACACCGCTGGTGCAGGCACATGTAACTTGCCGACACCGGGCACCGTGGGCAACAACTGGTTCTTCATGCTGCGCAACTCCGGCAGCGGCACGCTCAACATCGTACCCGGAGCGGGCAACATCGATGGCAGTCCGAACCTCAATCTGGATCCGAACGGCAGCACGTTCATCTTCACGGACGGCTCTGACTTCTACACCATTGGTCTGACAGTCGCTTCGACCATCGCGTTCGACTTCGTGTCGATTGCAGTACCGGGTTCCGGAGACTTTGTCCTCTCTGGCGCGAACCTCGATAGGATCTCCTATCGATTCACGGGTGCTCTGACTGGCAACCGGCGCATCGTAGTTCCCAACACGACGCAGCAGTACTGGGTAGACAACCAGACGACTGGTGCATTCACGTTGGAGATCGACACAGCTGCTGGTGCCGGTCAGGTTATCCCGCAGAACGAGAGTGCCATCGTGTACTGCGATGCTACCGACATCATCAACGCGGTGTCGTCCACGAGCGTGACGTTCCCTATCACCATTGGTCAGGGTGGCACGGGTGCGACGACAGTCGGTGGTGCACAGATCAACTTGCAAGTTCCTCCCGATTCACGCCTGATCAACTCAGGTGCAGGCCTCGCTGGAGGTGGTGACCTCACTGCAGACCGTACTCTGATCCTCGACATCAACAGCGCGAACACGACACCGACGCCAGCACTCGGTGACTTCTTCGTCTTCGAGGACATCGATGACAACCTGACGTACAAGGCAACGCTCTCGGATCTGGACACGCTGCTGCAACCGCAGATGCTGTTCAACTCTGGAGCGGAGGTCGTGGATGCAGTTGCGTCAAACGCGGTCAACATCAAGAGCGCAGGCAACACTGATGCCGAACCGCGCGAGCTTCGTTTCACGCATCAGGATGGCACCATTCGGCTCTTCATCGGTCAAGATCTCTTTTCCGAGGAGATGGACATTCAGAACCGGATCGATCATCCGGACGCTGACCTCCGTCTCAGCACTACGAATGTCAACACGATCATCTCTGCTGTTTGTGGCGGGGGTTACGGACTCCGCACCAGCTTCCCCGGCATCGTTGTAAGAGGCTCTGCGAACAACACGGGAGGGATCACGATTGGTGACACGAGTTTTAACGCTCGTGCCACGATCAGCTTCCCCACCAGCGATCAGCTGAGGATCAGGAACCTTCCGCAGCAGGACATCTACTTCGACGGCGAGAACAGCATCACAGCCATCGTCGATATGCTGCGCATGAACCCGAACCGAGGCGTCGAGTTGTTCTTCAACAACGATGGTCAGGTTGCGAACACGATTGCAGCTGCATCGGGTGGCTTCGAAGTTAATAACCTTGCAACAGGTGCAGGCTTCGAACGTGTGCTGACTGTAGGCGACGTCTCAACAGGCTCGTTCACAGGCACGATCACCGGGTGCACAGTCAACCCGACCGGCACCATCGAGTGGATGCGTATTACAGCTGCTGACGGAAATGACTTCGTACAGTTGTCCTGTGACGCTGACATCACCGGCACCTCGAACACCACGCAGATGACGATGACCGGCATCCCTATAGCGTTGCGTCCGACGACATCGCGCAGGGTTCCTTGCTGGGTCAGGAACGAATCGAAGTTCACATGTGCACTCGCTGAGATTGACTCGTCAGGTGTGATCACGTTCTACGCACCTGACAACACTGGCAACACGACGAATCCGTTCTGGAGCTTCACGACGTTCGGCAACACGGGAACGAAGGGACTGGAGAACGGCTGGCAACTGGGTTACAGGTTGGATTGATGCCTGAGCAACCGGCACCATTAGCGTCCGCACCCGGTATCAAACGGGATGGCACGCGTTTCGACAACGAGCACTACCTCGATGGAGAGTGGTGTCGTTTCCAGCGCGGCAAGCCAAAGAAGATCGGCGGCTACCAGCAGGTGACTGACACGGTGCCAGAGATCACCCGTGGCATGCACTCGTTCTCAAGCGACAACATCCAGTACCTGCACCTCGGTCATCCGAATAGCCTTGGTCAGTATCAAGTGTCGAACGGCACGCTCAACCTGTTCAGTGATCGTACGCCTGCAGGCTTCGTCGGTGACATCAATCATCTCTGGCAGTTCGATATTTTTGCTGACACGAGCGGCACCGGTAACCATGTACTGGTTGCCCATGTCGCAGAGAATGCTGCGAATATCGACAACTCTGTCGCTGGCACGATCTATATCGACACCATCGACGCGACTACCCAGCTGAGTACAGTGGGCCTTAATGCGGCATGGAACGGTGCCGAGGCAACCAGTGGTGGTGTCGTGGTCAGCGGCGTTTACATCTGGTCCTACGGTAGTGAAGGGCTCATCGTGCAGTCGCAAGCAAACGATCTGAGCGCACTGCCTGTCGCAATCAACATCGGTACCCAGAAGATCGTTAAGGGCATGCCTCTTCGTGGAGCAGGCACTGGTCCTGCTGCGTTGTTCTGGGGACTCGACATCCTTATTCGTGCTACTTCGACAGGTAGCACTCCCGCTTTCGCGTACGACGTCATTGCTCGTGGCATAACCATCATGAGTTCACAGGGCGTCGTTGAAATGGACGGTATTTACTATTGGCCGGGTGTGGACCGTTGGTACATGTTCAACGGCGTCGTGCGCGAAATCCCAAACAACATGAATCAGAACTGGTTCTTCGACAACATCAACTTCAATCATCGGCAGAAGTGTTTCGGGTTTAAGATCCCGCGCTACGGTGAGATCTGGTGGTGTTATCCAAGAGGCAGTGCCACCGAGTGCACGCATGCAGTTGTGTTCAACGTGCGCGAAGGTTATTGGTTCGACACGCCGTTGCCTGACAACGACGACATCAATCAGGGACGCACGGCTGGGATCTACGCCGACGTGTACCAACGTCCCTTCATGGTGGACAACGACGACAACACCTCAGGGGGTGGTCGCACGCTCTGGCAGCATGAGACAGCGTTCGACAAGATCCGCCTGAGCAACGTCAGTGCAATTCGTTCCTCTTTCGAGACGCATGAGTTCGCAATGCTGGACCAGCAAGTAGCAGACAAATCACTTCGCGTGGCGCGTGTTGAGCCCGACCTCGTACAAAGTGGGGACATGACCTTGCAGGTACGGGGTAGGGCAAACGCCAAAGCTACCGTAATAGACGGTGCGACAGAGACGATCTTCGCGTCGCCATCTACCCCGGACGAAGAGACGGTGAAATTCAAAGAGGTCCATCGACTGATGAGCTTCAAGTTCGAGAGCAACGTGGGCGGAGGCAACTACGAGCTGGGCAAGACGTTCGCACACATCGAGCCCGCAGATGGGAGGATCGAGTCATGAGTATCATCGATCCACGTGGCTTCCGAGACGATGAGGTCGTCCTCTGGGCTGACTTCATGACTGGGCTCGAAGGCTTCTTCACTGACCCTGTGCAGGGAGCCGACGACAACTACGAACGACTGGACGATCCGTCCAAATGGCAGGAGTGGGCCGCTGGCGTATTTGGCGGCACAGATGCACTGGGGCAAGATGTACCGGACCCCTTCGCATTCGACAACTGGAAAGAGTGGGCGGAACGCATGTTCTCCACATCAAACTTCACGGGATAGAACGATGGCAGATATGAAACCCCCTAAGAGAGGCGGCAAGCCGAGGCGTATCACAACCGACGCTCCTCCCGGAGGTCGTTACACGCCCGGAGCACGCAAAGGCAAGAGCATGCCCACTGGAGAAGAGCGTCGGCAACAACGTGTGACGGAAGGTATCCGTGCTCGACGTGGACTGGCTCCCCTTTTGCAGGGGGCTGGAGGCGACCCTGAGATAGTGGAAGCTGCCCAACTGATCGAGTCGATGCCCGGTGGGCCGGAGTTGCTCTATTCCTACGCTGCTGAGCAGTTGCTGAATCAGACAGGTGCTGGCAGAACTGACACCAAGCAGATCCGCTTGTACGAGATCGGTGGCTACGTCGAGAAGGCCGAGGGTGGTCTGGCGCAAGCTGCTGAGACGACACGTCGAGGCGGGCGCAATGGTGACTCGATGCTGGTGCACATGACGCCGGAGGAGTTTGAGACCATCGAGGCCATGTGGGGCAAGGCCGACATCAATCCCGACACCGGCATGCCTGAGTATGGGTTCCTGTCCAAGATCTGGAAGAAGGTCAAGAAGGCAGTGAAGAAGGTCTTCAGCTCTGAGATCTTCCAAGTCGTTGCGCCCATCGCGCTCTCGATCTTTGCACCGGGTCTGGGCTCAGCCATCGGCGGAGCACTGGGCATGAGCGGAACGACAGCGTCCGTTGTGGGTAACGCACTCCTCCGGGGCGGCATGTCCGCAGCCGGTGGGGGCGACTTCATGCAGGGCGCGATCACTGGTGCCATCAGCGGTGGCCTCGGTGACGTAGCCGGAGGTGCGGTCCAGAAGGTTGCGCCCGGTCTGTCTGACAGCACCGCAGCAATCGCAGGATCTGCCCTTGCGAGCGGCATGGGTGCCGAGCTGACCGGTGGCGACTTCGCCTCTGGAGCCATGTCAGGTGCGCTGACGCAGATGATGCAGCCTGCGATGGAGCAGATCGCTGAAGGAGGCCGCGAGGTCTTTGGACTCGAAGCTCCAGCAGAGGGCGGCATCTTCGCCACACGTGCGCCAGAGACGATTGAAGAGATCGACGTCTCAGCTCTGCCGAGGCAGATCGATCTGGCAACAGGCGAGCCGATTGCTGCTCCGGCTGAGGTGGGTCCGCCTGCTCCGACGTACGGTGAGCCCGGTGGGCCTGCAGGTCCGCCTGAGGGTCCGGTCGTGACGCCGCCTCCGGGTGGTACCACAGCTCCTGCTCCAGCTCCGAGCGGAGGCCAGATGGATGCGTTGATACGCTACGGTCTGCCGCTGATGGCGGGCATGGGTGCCATGGGTGAGTACGAGGAGGGTCAGCCTCCTCCGATCCCACCGCACATGCTGGAGCCGCTCCCGCTCTACGAGAGTCAGCGACAGTTCATCGGACCCACGGATCCGAACGCATACTACCGCTACGGGGTCGCAGGAGCGCCTGTAACGGCAGAGAGCCTGTTCATCACACCAGACCCCTTCGCAGGAGAGACGGGTACGCCCACGGCTCCCACAGGAGGGCTGGAGGCCGCTGGGACACCAGTCGGACAAGGTATTCGCGGCATGATCGCCACTGGGCAGGTCATCCCGGCAGCGATGGTCCGGGGACAGGGCGGAATGCTCCGCAACGCGGGCTACACGCAGGGACGGGATGGCAACTGGTACCCACCGGGTCAGCAGCAGCTGGGTCAGGGCACTGGCTTCGCCATGGGTGGAGCCAACTGGTATGACCAGAATGCCGACGTAGCGCGCACCATACCGACTGTAGCGCGCGCTGGCGGCTACACGGAGGGACCGGGCAGTGGTAGGTCGGATGAGATTCCGGCGCGTCTGAGCGACGGTGAGTACGTCATAGATGCAGAAACGGTTGCACTTCTCGGTGACGGATCTGGCAAACACGGAGCCGAGCGCCTTGATGAGATGCGTCGGAACCTGCGCAAGCACAAGGCGAAGAACCTGAAGAAGGGCGAGTTCACGCACAAGGCGAGATCGCCTGAGAGTTACATGCCGCGACTGAGAGCGGCGGCTGGGAGAGCGTAATGCCTGACAACTACGCCGACTTCCTATTTGAGGGACGACCTCCACAATCTGTCACAACTTACGGGCAGACCGTGGAAAACATCCCCAAGTGGATGTCTGACTACACGCAGGGACTGATCGCACGAGCGAACGCAGCCGCTGCAGAACCTTACATCCCCTACGGTGGCCCGCGCCTTGCAGGCTTCACGCCCGAACAGCAGGCCGCGTGGGGACTGATCGAGGAAAACATAGGTGCTTACCAGCCCTACCTCGAAGCAGGCGCAGCGGGCTATGGAGGAGGTCTCCAGCGAGCTGCGAACATCGGTCGAGCTGCAGCTCCCTTCGTGCAGGCCGGAGCGATGGACTGGGCAACGCCGGGAATGGCTGAGGCCTACATGAGTCCTTACGTCGGCAACGTACTGGCGCGACAGGAAGCGCTTGCCACACGTGCGCTGGAGGAGGAGTTCATGCCTCGGATCTCCGGCATGTTCGGTGGCGCAGGCCAGTACGGATCCAGAGGCGGCACGGGCTCGATGGAAGACATCGCAGTCCGAGGCGCACGTGACATTCAGGAAGGCCTCGAAGCTCAGAGACTCGAAGCACTCCATGGAGCGTACGGTCAGGCCGCAGACATCTTCGGTGCCCAGAGGCAGCGTGAAGCTGAACTCGCACGCATCGTCGGTGCTCTCGAAGAGGCAGGCGCACAGCAGATGTACGCCGGAGCCAGAGGTCTGGGCGAGATGGGCGAGGCAGCTCAACGGATGGGTCTCACGGATGCAGCAGCACTCGAAGCAATCGGTGCGCAACGTCAAGGACTCAGTCAGCAGGCACTGGATCTGGCCTATCAGGACTTCCTGACGCAGCGCGAACTGCCATTCGAGCGACTGGCGTTCATGAGCAACCTGATCAGAGGTCTGCCGATGGATCGCATGATCCAACGCACCGATGTCGGACCAGCAGACGTGTACCAGCCGTCACCGCTGTCGCAGATCGTCGGCGCGTACGGTGTGTATCGTGGTCTGCAAAATCCGCAGCAGGCCGAAGGTGGTTACATCGAGGCCGACTACGAAGACGTCACCGATTACGCGGAGGGTGGGTATGCGTCCCCAAAAGGATTCGCTGAAGGTGGGCTGGCACGGTACGCCAACGGTGGTTGGTTCCAGAAGTACATGCCGACCTTCAGCAGATGGGCGCAGGCAATCAAGCCGAAGATTGGACAGGCACTCGGCGCACTTGGAATGCTTTCGGATCCACCGGGAGGGAAGTTCCTGAAGTTGGATCACAAACAGGACTGAGCAATGGCAGCATATCAAGCAGGCGGACTGGCAGCAGTAACTGAAGAAGAGGAGATGGGTCCTCCGGAACCTGCGATCACGACTGAACAGATCGTAGAGGGAGTGACTCATCCCGAAGCAGGCGTATCGCTGACAGAGATGATCATGCAGAACAAGCAGTCGGCTATCGACCGGCTGCGAGCTACGCGTGAGAGTCTGGCACAGCGACGTACCGACATGCTGGCGCAACAGGAGCAGGACAAGTGGCTTGCTCTTGCGTCCGCCATGTTGGCCCCGACACGTACGGGTGCATTCGGTGAATCAGTCGGTGTGGCTGCAGGTGCATTGCGCGAAGAGAGCGCACGTCGAGCCCAGATGGAGGCTGCGTTCGATCAGCAGGAGTACGACATTACGTCCGCTGAGATCGCAGCCGAGTCTGACATGATCGACCAGCTTCTGAAGATGTCAGGCGTGGGCAACCAGCGGAAGTCTCTGCACGGTGCCATCCAGACCATGGTTGCACCTGAGGATGTGGACAAGCCCATTGGGCAACAGCGTCTGATCTTCGGTGTCGTCCGGGAGGATGCCAGTGGTGCTCCGAACATGGAGCCTCTGAAGGGCGCAGATGGAACCTACTTCATCGCTGCTGATCGACTGGAGCCTGCACGTGCCGCAGCACTTGTAAGCGCAGCTGAGCGTGCCGAGTCACAGACGGGTCGAAGCGAAGGCATGATCTCGACGGCGTACTCGATGAAGACACCGCTCTACAACGTGCGTGAAGCTAACCGGCTCTTGGAGAACGCAGAGACGATCATTGAGACGAGCGGCGTGAACGTCCTGAAGAACAGGCTGGCGAACTTCCTCGGTATCGACTTCGGTGACACGGTTGAGCTGACTCAACTGCAGATGCTCATCGCTCAGGATTATCTCGAAAAGCTCGCCAACCTGAAGGGCTCATCGTCTGATCGCGACGTCATGGAGATGAAAGGGATCTCGGTGGGCCTCGGTCAGAACGCGACGGCAAACTACCGCATGCTGAAGCAGATGGAAGAGATCTACTCCTCGAACATTCGGCGTGGTCTCCGTGAAGCATGGCAATCCGGTGATCAGGATGCAATCGCAGATCTCTGGGAAGCTGCTGAAGGGTACAACTGGGTACCCGGTGCCATTCCTGTCGATGAACTGACGCAAGAGATGTACGACGATCTCGATCCCGGCACGTCGTTCTTCTTGCGTGGCGACTGGGGCGGCGAAGTATTCACCAAGCCAATGGAGTAACCCATGGCGGAGCGTAAAAAGTACCAAGAAGGCGGAGCAGTCGAAGAGGAAGAAGTCCTCACGGGTCCTGCTGCATGGGGCGCAGTCTCTGCGGGCCGCACAGCTGTCGAAGAGGAAGAAGATCTTGGTCGAGCCGTAGATCTGAGCTTCCTCGGTGAAGCTGCAACAGATCCTTCTGCAGGAGCCGAAGCAGCTGTTGATCTCGTGCGCTCTGGTGAACTGGGTGGGTTGGAGATCCCTCGTCAGGAACCCTTCAGTGAATACCCGCTAGAGCCGGGTGAGTCACGTGCTGCGCAGGAGCTGCCTGAGATGTTCATGGGCAGGCGTGTCATGGATCCTCGTCTGGTTGAGCTTGAGGCAACGGTTGCAGATCCGAACCTCAGCGCATGGGAAAAGATGGGCGCGATGATGGAGTTGCGCGAGCGTGATGAGTTCGGCGTTCCGAGCACGATCCGTGAAGGGTCTGGCTTGGGCGCAGGCTTGAGCGTTGCTGACTCTGCACTCATCTCTGCCGCTGCATTGACCATGCATGATCCAGCTGAGATTGCCATGATGCTGACGCAACCGGATCCGGAAGATCCGAGCAAACGACGTTGGCCGCAGTTCGGTATTACGACTGCTCCGGACGGTACCATCCTCGTCAACAACACCATCAATGGCACGCGGGCTATGATCAATCGACCGGGCTTCAGCGCGATGGATGTTGCACAGGCGGGCGCACTGGCAGCTGCATTTACACCTGCAGGTCGAGCAACTGCTGCGATGCCATCGACGTTCGGTCGTATGGCAGTCGGTGCAACTACCGCAGGCCTGACTGAAGCAGGTATCCAATACGGACAGGAAGCAGCAGGCGGACAGTTCGACAAACTCGACGTTGCCCTGAGCGCAGGCATTGGACCTGCTATCGATGTGGCACGTCCTGTGATGGGTCTTGTCCAGCGCTCTGGCCGATTCATCGGTAGCTACATTCCGGAGAACTTCTTCGGGATCCAAACTCGTTTCGAAGGGCTGAGAGAAGTAGTCGGTCAGCGTAAAGCACAGATGCTGGACTTCGTTGACAGGATGAAGCCATTCCTGCAGTCGAAGCGGCCCGCTATCCTGACCACGCAGGACGCAGTACCTGAAGCACACACGCCCTTCCGTCAGTTGCTCTTGAAGATGGTCGAGCGTATGCCGCTCACCGGTACAGGTGGTCTCCGTACTCGACAGAGAGAACAGCGTGTCGAAACGCTGCGTTGGTTGGCTGACAGATACGATCTCAATCTGAACACCAATTACGGGCACACGCTGGTCAACAACCTGAACCGACGTGCCGGTCAGCAGATGCAGCTGGCACGAGATGGCGTCGATGCTGCTATTGAGCAGATCGGTGACCAAGACATCATCCTGCGTGACTTCCGCCTGCGCATCAAAGACATGATCGATGCGGAGAGGAGGCACGGTGACCTTGGCAATCAGGGTGTCATCAACCTGCTGAACAAAGTACGCAACCGGATCTGGCAGGGCGTCGATACACCACCGGGGCAGAAGTTCCCGCGTGACTTCGGCACCATGAACGACTGGCTTGAATACCTCTACGTGCAGGCAGCGAACGCACCTCCCAATGCACGTGCTGCAATCCATGAAGTAGCTGATGCACTCAAGGATGACTTGGTACGTCATGCCACCGAGCAGGGTGGTGATGCAGGTGCTCGCTGGATCCGAGCGACGAATCAACTCGATGATCTGGTACGTGGTGAAGAGACCAACACGCTACGCAGTTTGATCGAAGCCGGAGCCGTCGATGAACAGGTAGTTCGTAAGACGATCCAGAACGGCGACGAAGAGCTGATGCGTACGATGATGCAGAACCTCACCCCTACCGGGAGAGACAATGCACGTCGCATGTTCCTGCAGAACGGTCTCTACCGCTCAGGCTGGCGAGCTGGTCCTGCGGAAGAGCTGATTGCAGATCCGAAGAAGTTCCTCGCGTGGATGGACAACAACTCGGACCAGCTGCGCCAGCTCTGGCCTGAGGGAGAGGATCTCGACATGCTTCGAGGTCTGCGTGAGTACCTGCGCATGACTGCAGCTGCTCAAGAGACCGGCAAAGGCATCGGTATGGCAGCTGCGGGCGGACTGGGTCAGCAGGCTGCGAATGCAATGAACCTCATCACGTTGGGTGCTATCGGTGCAGCAGGCAACGCGTACCAGAGTGCACCGATCCGTAACCTGTTGCTGCGTCTCTACCACATCAAGAGCGATCCGGCTCTGAAAGATGAGGTCATGAATCAGATCACGCCCCTGCTCATGGCTGGTGGTCGGTCAGTCGCACAGCAGTGGGATGCGTCAGACGAGCATGACATGGTGTATGCATCTGATGGCCTGCTTGAGGCTATGGGTAGGGGTGAGACTTCGGGTACTACCGGCGTTTCACCAGATCTGATGCAGCAGCTGGAGAGTGCAGCTGGAGGACAACAGGAAGAGCCCAGTATCACAGCTCGATTGCTGGAGATGTTGGGCATGGGTGGTGACGAAGAAGAGGTCGTAGTCGAGGAACCGTAATGCCAGCGAAGCGCATCAACAGGAAAGCACGTAACCGTAACGGTCAGCTGATGTCAGCTGGCTCGCGTGTGTTCCTGCCTGACTACCCGGATCAGATCCGCGCGATCATGATGAACGGGTTCGATGAGGATGACATCTCTGAGCTGTTCGACATCAGTCGTCAGCAGATGGGCATCTGGAAGGCGCAGTACCCACAGTTCAAGAAGGCTGTGGAGATGGGTTACACCGATGCCGATGCAGCCGTGCTCAACGCACTGTTCCAGACGGCAACAGGTTACGAGCACGACGAAGAGAAGGTGATGATGTGGGACGGTGACATCCTCACGCACACGGTGAAGAAGCACTACAAACCTGACGTGCAGGCGATCAAGCTGTGGCTCACCAACCGTCAACGACAGAATTGGAGTGATCGCAAAGAGACGACGCATAAGGGTGACATGGATGCACCGATTGGTTTGCGCGACGAGACGAAGATGGAGGTCATGTCCTCGATCCTCGCATTGATTCAACCCAAGCCCGACAACGTCGTGATCGACGGGCGCACTGGAGAGGTGGAAGAGTAATGGGTCTCGGCGACTTCATGAAAAAAGCTACGGATCCCTTCGGCTACAAGAAGAAGATCCGCAAGAAGGTTCTCCCCTCGAAGTGGGATGACTACCTCAACACTGCGTTGGAGTTCGAGCAGTTCCACTTCAACAGGCTGGGCGAACAGATTAAGGACGAGCCGTGGCGTCTGCTTGTTGGTGCAGGCAGTCCGCTGGGCACGAAGGCGTGGGGAGAGATCACTGGTAAAGATCTCGATCCATGGAGCAACATCTGGGGTGGTCCACCGAAGGAGACATGGCAGGAAGCTGCTGCGGCAGGGATCGACGTCGGTCCTGCATCGGACATTCATCAGGTCGCGCAGATCATTGCGTCATGGTACGCAGGTGGTGCTGCTGCACAAGGACTGGGCGGACTCGGACAAGCAGCAGGAGCGTCAGCACCTACAGGCGCAGCTGCAGGCGCAGGAGGTGCCGGTGCCATTGCACCCGCTGGTGCTGGAGCTGGGGGCGTGTCCGCTGCCCAGATGGCACAGCTCGCACGGGCTGGTGTGACCTATGGAGGCGCAGAGCTGGACGAGGAGCTGGATCCCGGCATGACTGATCTGGAATTAGCGCGGGCCTTCTATAGACCTCCTCCCAGTTTCGTGGTGCCCGGAATGGGTGGCGTACCCGGAATGGGTGGCGTACCGGGTTACAGAGAGGGTGGACTGGCACGAGCTGCGAAGGGAGGGTCCAAGAAGAAATGGATCCAAGGCGCAATCAAGAAACCGGGTGCTTTACGTGCAGCGCTGAAGGTGCCACAAGGTAAGAGGATCCCGGCGAAGAAACTCGCTGCCGCTGCAAGGAAACCGGGCAAGATGGGGCAACGTGCACGTCTTGCTCAGACGTTGAGGAAATTCTGATGCCAAGTAAATCAGAGAAACAGGCAAGGTTCATGCGTGCCGTTGCGCACGGGTGGAAACCTACTCGAACGAAGGCTCCGCCTGTCAGCGTGGCAAAAGAGTTCGTTGAAGCAGACAAGGCCAAGGGCATGTACGAAGGAGGGCTTGCGCCTATGAACGACATTCTACAGCGGGGCTTCGCACCCGGACTGACAGGTACTGTTCAGTCGTTCCAAGATGGCGGGACTGTTGAGGGCATCAGTCTGCAAGAGGCAGTAAGGCGGATGCCGGGATCTACGATCAAGAACATCTTCCAGCTGATGAGAGGCCATGAAGGCTGGTTCCTCGACAGAGAGTCGGGCTTGGTCTATCCACCTCAACCAACGATCCTTGGTGACGCAGGCCCGACCGCATCGCGGGCAGACGCTGGTGGCTACGATCCGTACTACGGTCGCGGACCCGGCTACGTGCCCTCGGCAGGGGACTTCGACTTCGAAGAGATCGAAGGCCGGATGGGTCCACGCGGTCGAGGTGGTCGTCGAGGTGGTAGAGGTGGTCGCCGACGTCCGCCTCCGCCGAGAGACATTCCCGGTGCAGGTCCTCCGGGTGTTGTCCCACCGGGTCGTGATCCCGGAGGAGATCTCATTCCGCCGGTAGACTACACGCCACCGGATCCGAGAGCAGGAAGAGAAACACCGTATTCACAAGCACTGCGCGCCCACCAAGCGCGTATAGCAGCATCATTGGGCGTACCACCGGGAGGCTTCGCGGAGGGAGGAAAAGTGAAAGGCTATCAAGAGGGCGGAACAGCCCGCGCAGACAATCCTTATCCAGTAGGCTCAGCCCGCTGGAAGATCTGGGAACGTAAACACGGGCGAGATCCGAACGAACCGGAACCGAAAGAGGCTCCGCCTCCGGTTGCTGAGGCCGAACCTGAAGAGGATGTCTCGTGGTGGGATCGTCTTCGTGGCTACGGCAGCGAAGAGGACGTTGATCGCATCGAGGAGAAGCTCAGAGAGCTGGAGCAGGCCCGTGGTGGTTACGTCGGCTACCAGCTGGGCGGCACCGTTGATGCAGCAAATGCGCTCCGGTCACGCATGGGTACAGCAGCCAATCGATTCGCAGCTCCGCCTCGTGGTGGTGTGCCTCCGAGCATTCAGGGCATGATGGGACCTCGCCGAGGTGGCATTCCTCCCCGCATCTCACCTCGCGTGACGGAACTGCAGGGACAGGCCGGTGCATTGCAACAGGCACTGGGACCGGGCAGACCTGCGCCACGCATGGTGCCTCCGACGATGAGGAGACTCCCGCCACGTGGTATGCCGTGGAGAGGTGCACCTCCGCCTCGCATCAGGCCCACACCGGGAGTGGATCCACGTGGTGGACCCGGTGTACCCCCACAGCTTGATGGAGTAGGTCCTATGGGGGGACCGAGGATCGCTCCGAACCTGCGTGGTTACATGCAGCGAGCGATGATGATGAATCGTCCTAGGAGAGGGATCCCCGGACCAGCCGGAGCCGGTGGCGCACCGAACCGTGTTGGTCAACGCGACCAGCAGGGTGCGTTAGCACGGGCGCTTCAGAGGGGGACTGGTCGTCCGCCGATGTCTCGACGCCAAGGGTTCTACCGGTAGCACCGCACCCTCGTTGACACTTACCGTCTGGTCCCCAGAGATGGCCTAGCCAGCCATCGATGCAATGGATCGTGTTCATATCTCCTCCAGATTGAGGAAGGCGTTCGGTGCGTAAGCAACCGTCGGTAGGTTGAGTGCGCGCACTGCCTCCCTTACCTCGTCACGGTCGTCGATGATCAGGACAGGTTCGTACTGACGTACCCACTGCACGACCAGCTCCGGTCCTTTGATTTTAGTTTGGTGCGGCTCGCGCTGCAGAAGATCGACCGACTCCCAGAGCCCGTGTAGCTTCAGCCACTCTTCTTCGTGCTTGTACTTGTTGATGAAGCGTGTGCTGTAAATGAGTGGACGGATGTCGTCGTTGATGTACTCGCGCACGAGCGCCATGATGTGCGGTCGTGGTTGGTCATTGATCAGGCCCGCGTAGTACGTCTTCCAGTGAGTACGGTCGCGTTTCTTGTACTTGTCCTCATGCTCCAGAAGGGTTGCCAAGCGCTCCTCGTGATCGCTTAGCGTCCCCTCTAGATCGACCATGATCATCGACGTCGGACGGCTTTCCGTTTGGCCTTCTTCTTGGTGACGCGTTTCCGTGCGCCGACTTTCTTCTTTTTCTTTTTGCCTTTGTTCGGATCGAACTCACGCAGCTGTTTACGCACCTCGTTGCAGAACTCCGTGATCACCTCACGGTCAGTCTGATTGGTCAGAGACACGTTGAACTTACCGATGAGCTTGCGCCCCTCGATCTCCAGCTGTGCTTTGCGGTGTTGTTTCAGGAATGCCATTGTTATTTTTCCTTCTTCCTACGCAGGTACGCTGCCCGGAACCTGCATTCATCCGAGCAGTACTGCGTGATCGTGAGACCCTCGAAGCGCTTGCCGCACTCCGGGTTCGCACACTTCTTCCAGCCTCGCTTGCGCATCATTGCCATCTGCGCACCGACGCTGTCACTGTGGGCTTGAGCATGCCGTGCCATAAGTACTCTCCATGATTAGACGCCCCCAGTATACACAGTTCCGCTTACGTGTAAAGGGACTACTTCGCCATTTCTTCGCGCATGGCGCGAGCGGTCTCAGCATGTTCCTTTAGCGCATCGGCCATCTTTTCGGCTGCTTCAGGTGGCATGCCGACAGTCGTAAGCCGTTGACTGAACAGGATAATTACGTTCCCCTGCTCAACGCCGACGGAGATGCCCAGCTCTGGTGCATCATCGGATCCGTCATCACTACCAGTCGCAGTAGTCTCTTGGGGGTCCGGGTGGGTGTTCTCTTCTTCTGTTCCGTTCTCGCTCACGATCTTCCTCCGATGCTGCGAACATTAGTGCCGCTGTAAAATACCCAAGACATCCGCTGATGGAAGCGACTATCAGTAACCACCACCATGCAACCATGTCACTCTCTCTTGGGGTTGAGATCCTCGTTGGCCTTTTCGATCAACAACGGGATCGTGTAGTTGCGTGGGTCCATCCCGCGATCATACTGTGAACAGGCTTCAGTCCATGTGTAGCCCATGGCCTCCGCGCGCACCTCACCGAGCAGTTTCTCCAGCTCGTTGATGCACTCGTCGGTTTGATAGATGCCTCTGCGTCGAGCGTCATCGAGCATCTTATCGACGATCTTTGTGACACGCTCTCGGTCGTACCTCATTGATACTGTCCTCCGACAGGACCACGTGGCAACTCGTCCTCCACGACAGGGAACTCGTACAAGAAGTTGTTGTCTCCTTCGACGGCGACGCGTACTGCCATCGCTGCTACTTGCACTGCTTCACGCAGCACCTCCTGCACGCTGGTCCCCTGAGCACGGTCGTGCTCCATCATGGCCTGTGATAATTCACCTACCTCTTCGACCAGTGCAGCGAGCATGTGTGTGGTCTCCGGGAACTTGTCCCGTGCTGCCTTCACCTCGTCACGGATCATCATGAAGACCAGACCATCGGGGCTGGTCAGTCGATGCTCTGCGATGTGATCAGGTTCGACGCACTGACACAAGTCAATACCGAGGCCACACTCAGTGCAGCACTCGATGTTGTGCCTGTTCGAGTAGGTGCACGTGCGCATTAGTACATCCTGTGTCCGAGCTGGGACAGCCGGTCGATGATCTGCTTGGTCTCCGGGTTCGCTTCGAGGTCAGCGATCAGACCGTTGACTGCTTCGAGTCGCAGCTCCAGTTCCTTCTTCTCGCTCTGCAGCCTCTCCGATACAGTCGGTGGCTGATGAGGCATCGATCCAACTGCTGTGACTGCGCGTTCCTCATTATCAAACATCTTCTTCTCCTCAGTAGTACTCTGCGTGAAGCCGATAGTTACTCGGCACTCTGAGCGCAGCGTCCAGCATGGTCGCCGCTCCCTTTGGATCGTCCCTCGTGATCGTGTCCCACGCCATGTTGATCAGGTCTTCGTGCGTGGCTCCGTTGAATTTCTCGGCATCCTTGCCGTGGATAATGTAGATGACGCCGGGGACTTCTGCAATGATCCAGACGATGCCCCCCTCGTTGACGGTGTCCCTGATCCATCTCTTCTGGCTCTTGTGCAGTCCCTTCTCTTCGTCTGGGAACGGTACCTTCGCTGGATTCATGTTGCACTTCAGCTCGATGGTCCCGCACCCCTCCTTGCCCACCTGATAGTGGAGGTCAGGAAATCCCGGAGCCGTTTCCGGAGACTCAATGCGCGAGTATTTGCCCAGAGGCAGGGCAACATCCCGCAACCACTCCCACAAACTCGATTCGTTCACAAAACCGATTTCCGAAAAAAATATTGCACATTATTTCACGGATTCACCTATAGGGCGCATCCGCGAGTAGATGGGTTTTGCGAATTCGGCGCGCACCCCGGCGATTTGCTCCTCGACGCTTTTTACCCGCTTTTTTGCGGTAACGGTCGAGGACGAGTTCTGCGAATTCCTTCTTCTTCGCAACCGCTTCATAAAAATCGTCCTCAATGGTGTTCTCGGCCATCAGGAAGTAGTAGTAGACCCAGTTGGTCGTCTCCATGTTCATGATGCGAAAACGTGACTGGTCAAACGTGATCCAGCTGTAGTCCCAGCTGTAGAAAACATACGCATTGGCCTGTGAGAGGTCAAAGCCCAAACCGCTCTTAACCTGCAGAATGACGAAATCGACGTCAAACTCGCCATCCCATTCATTGCGTCCGTCGATGATCTTATACGTCCATCCGAACTTCTCGAACTCAGCTGCGATGGCGTCGATCTCATGCGTGAACCGACAACAGATAACAGCCCGCTCCTGTCCGAACCCTGACAGCAATGCCATGAGCCGGTCGAGCTTTTCCGTGCCACATGGGATCACTGTCCGTTTGCGTTTCCGTTGTCCGGGGATCCTCTCCTGATGTAAAAGGAAACCACCGCAGACCTGCTGCAGCTTCTGCGGCAATGTAACGGGCAGCGGAGCCCCGACCGTCAATTCGCCTACGATGGTTTCCATGTCCTCTTCTAATTCGTTGTAGATCGCTCGTGCTTTACGATTGAGCTTGAAACGCACCTTGCGCCTGCGGACGCGCACGGGGGACTTCCCCATGGAACGACGCGCTTCGTTGAACGTGATGCGGTAGCTGTAGTCGTGGATGTATTCGAGGATCTCTTCCTCGTTCTGGTAACCGACGAGAACCGGGTACTGACGTCCGTCTTTGCGTTCTTTGATTTTGTAGACAACGTACGCCTCCTTGAAACTCTCGTAAGTGCCGAAGATCTCTTTGTGGCCGATAAAATCGAAGATGGCCCAGACCTGTTCGTAACCCTTATCGAACGGCGTGCCTGTGAGTGCTAGTTTCCATTTTGCGCGTTTTGCAATTGTGCGTGCGAAACGTGATTGAGCCGTTCCCGGCTTCTTCAGGTAATGAGCCTCATCGGCAATGACCATGATGTTCTTGCCCGCTTTTTGCATTTTGGTCGTCCAGCCATACCACATTTTGCGGACATCCAGATTCTTGACGGGCTCCTGATACGTGACGATGTAGAACTCGCAATCCCAGTCGTTTTTGAGATGGTCATCGATCTCGTCATCCCACGTTTTCACTGCCTTCTTTGGACAGACGATGATGCAGATGTCGGGCTTGCGCTCATCAACTATCGCGAGCGAGACAAGGCACTTCCCTGTGCGTTGCTCTGGGAACAGGCAGAAGCCGTCGTGCGGACGTGCCGCAGCGACAGCCTCTTCCTGATAGGGACGGAGCTGGGTCCGGATCACGCCTTCTTCAGCTCAGCGGTCGGGATTTCCCACTCGCCTTCCTCATCGTCAACGACGATTGCGATGTCGTCTTCGATGCCCTCAATAACGCCCTGATACTCTTCGCCGTCTTCATCTTCGAAGATAACGCGAGCACCCGGCCTAAGCGCGGTACTTTTGGACGTTTTCTTTTTGGACGCCTTTTTCTTTGACGCCTTCTTCTTGGGAGGTGGAGGAGCTTCTTCTTCCTCTTCTTCTGGTTCTTCCTCTTCTTCTTCGGGCTCCTCGTACTCCTCTTCTTCTTCGTCAGGCACTTCGCCACCTGACTCCGTGACGTACTGCTCTGCCGTCTCCACCGGCATGTAGCCTGTCACGCGAGGCTGGTCCTTCTCCTCGTACTCTTCGTTGGTGATTTCCAGCCCACAGGACTGGCCGACCAGATCATCAACGTCGAAGTCCATCGGACCATCCGGCACGTCATACCCCATGCATTCCAGTGCCGTGCGGAGCACCCAGAGCGACTGAGGGACAAGGACGAACCGGTCGAACACCGTGGAGCCGATGTGGGTCTTCCAGCGCACTACGATCATGTCGTTGCCGCTCTGGCTGACCTCCTGCTCCGCCTTCTGGATCTCGGCGACGTAGTAACCGTCCGGTGTAGGCATTCCGCCCCCAGACTCAACGTCTGTGAAATCTACTTGAACGACGTTTTTGCCCCGACGCCCGCGTGTCGCTTTCTTCTTGCTAGCCTTCTTTTTGGAGGGCCGCTTCTTTCTGGTTGCCATTAGCTTTTTCTCCTTACTTTACGTTTCGGTTTTGCACCCGTGATCAGGTTCTTGATCTTCTGGTACGTCGGGTTGACGATCAGCTCCGGAATCGGACCAGCGGATACGGGTCTGCGGATCTTGGTTGAATAGAATGCGTGTGGACCGATCCGCATGCAGTAGTCCACGTGTCGCACTTCCTCTCTGTCTTCGGTTTCCCAACGCTCTTTGATGAACGTGCAACCGATAGCATCGACCGCTCCATCGAGGAAGGTGCCGACAGATGGCATGACACGCGCACCGATGTTCGGCTCGATGTGTTCCTCGGCATCTTCGTCGCCGGGTTCATCGATCCGCTCGTGCGCGATCATGAGAAGGTTGTACTGATCCGCCAGATCGCGGAAGTCAGTGATGAATTGCTTGAGCATGCCGGAGAGCTGCCCCCAGTTGCGCTGGCTGAACGTTTCGTCACGTCCCTTGCGCTGCTTCCTAAGCACCTCGTACATGCCGAGATCCTGCAGGTTGGTGATCTGGTCGATAACCACGCTCTCGTATTCCATGCCGTCTTTGAGTGCCCAGAGCAGCTCGTCGATCTCTTGCCAGTCGGTGACTCTTACGACGTCGATGCCATCTTCCTGAGCAATGGTCTCGGTGCCTCGTTCGTTGGTGTCGATGAACAGGGCTGGGCGTGGAAAGGTCGAACCGAAATGCGTCTTGCCGGTGCCTGATCGACCGTAGACCAGCATGACGAGGTTGGTCTCCAGCTCGCTGACGGGTTTGATCTTGTCCAGAATGGACGTGGTCTTTGCGGGCTTTTTCTTAACGACGCGCCGCTTCGCCTTTTTCTTTATAGGTCGTTTTTTAACTGCCATTTTTCTCTCCTCGTGCGACGTACTCGGACTTCCTCACGAAGTCAGCATCGAGCCCACGCACTTCGGCCTCGCATAGCGGTCGGAATTCGCACGTCGCACAGTTAAACGGTGACATGCTGCGAGCGCAGCGACCGTCGTCACGCTTAGCCAGAATTTCACCTGTCGTCTGCAGGAAGTCATTGACCACCTCGATGACCATGTCGTTGTTCGGGAGGGGCAGGAACACGCGCTCGAAGAACGTGTCCTCCTTGCCTTCGAGGTGCGACAGCATATCCTCATAATCCTGCTCAACCAAGCCTGCTTTGCGGATCGAGTTGCGGTAGGTGTAGACGTCGCAGTCGAGGTTCTTGCGCTTCGACAATGCACCGCTCTTCAGGATCTCTGGTTCGGTCGGTGCCTTCGCTCTGCCGTAGTCCCAGCACACGCCGTCGATCTTGCCCTTGATCTGAATCATGCCCAGTGCCCAGACATAGAGGAGCAGCTGCAGCTCACTGAAGCGATCATCAGCCGTGGGGATGGTCTTGACGAACTTGTGGTCCATGATCCAGCGGCGCTTCTGTGGATCGACTGCGATCTTGTCGATGAAGCCGACGAACATGACCGGGAGTGCGCCGCTACCGAGCACGCTGAGATCCAGCTCGATGCCCAGTTCGGTCTCTTCGTATTTCAGCGTGTCACGTCGGTACTTGCGCAGGTAGCCTTCAAAGATCTTGCCGCAGTCACCGATGATGTCTCCGTGCATCTCCTTCTCTTCTTCGAAGTAGCTGCCGTACTGTTCAGCGTAACCTTCGAGCACGTCCCACGGATCTGGCCCCTCGTACTTCAGGCCATGGATCTTGCGGTCGATGTATGCGTCGAGCATCTCGTGCAGGATCTGACCACGCAGCAGTCGCACGTGCTTCTTCTTGCGCTTCAGTCGCTGCTTGTACTTGTACTCCCAGCTCTTCGGACAGCGACGATAGGTGTTGACCTCGGTGTAACTAATCGTCTCCATCGTGCACCTCGATTGTGGGTGTCATCATGAACTCTGCTGTGTTCTGCATGACGGCATTGATCTCGCGTACTTCCTCGTGAATCAGCTGCAGTGCAGCGCACTGGATCTGCTCGACGGAGTACCCTTTATTGACCAAATTCTTTTGTTCTTGTAATGCTTCTTCAAGCGGCGACATCGTATTTTTCTCCTTTGCCCCATGGTCCCAGCTCTGCCTCACCTTCCATGGGCACACTGAGATTGATTTTGAAAGTCTTCAGCAACGCAGGCGACTCGGCGATCTTCAGCATCTTGGGCACGCACTCCTCGATAGCATCGTTGCGCACGATGGTCAGGACAGCGTCGTGGTGCTCGCCGACGAGCCGCACCTGATTGCGTTTGAAGCTCTGGTGGATCTCGACGATGACCATGGCCTTCCAGTCGCCGATCAGACCCTGCACAGGGCTGTTGACAGCCTGTCTCTCGGCCTCCATGCGGATGTACTTGTCCTTGGCCTGTATCGCCGGGAGACGCCTCAGACGCCCTGTGAGGCAGCGTATGAAGCCGTCCGACCGGGCGAGCCTCTTGGTACGCTTGTGCCAGTCCTTGAGCCGTGAGTAGAGCCTGAAGTACGCAGTGCGTGCGTTCTTGGCCTCGTTGAAGGTCGGCGTCCACCCGTAGTCAGTCGTTGCCTGCTGGATGAACTTCTTCTCGTACATGCCGTAGATGAACCCGAAGTTGATGGCCTTCGCGCGCGTGCGCCCCTCATACCATTTCGGATCCACCGCGATGCACTTCTTCGGTCCTGCCTCCATCATGATGTCGAGGCATTTGCTGTACGTGTGTGCTTTGCCTGTCAGAGCCTCTGCAGTCCGGAACACTCGCTCAGTCCATTCGCCCTCAGCAGTGATCGCGAGGTTATCGATCAGGGTGCGCCAGTGGACGTCTATTCCTTCGTTGAAGCAACGTCGCATCTCCGGGTCTTTGGAGAGGTGCGCTGCGATTCGCATCTCTGCAGTCGAGAGATCCATGGCGACGAACGTCCAACCTTCGGGGGCGTCCACGAGGTTCCGTATAGTTCCGTCACGAGGGATCGGGTGAAGAGGCGACGAGTATCTTCCAGTGACAGTCCCGTGGATTTTGTAATCGAAGTAGTACTTGTTGCCGACACGATATTGCTGCCATCCCTTGATGTAGGTGTTGTACATCTTCGAGGCCTTCCGGTACTCCAGCAGCTTCTTGACGACTGGCTTGTGCGCCAGACTGAGCAGTGCCTCTTCCGATGTTGAATTCGCACCCTTCTTCGTCTTGACGGTGCACTTGTATCCCAGCTCGTCGTAGAGGAGCTTCCCGATCTGCGCTGGGCTGTTCCAGTTCACTTCGTACCCGGCGAGGTCGTTCAACTCTTCGCGCAATGTGATCGACTGCGAAAGTAGCTGTAGGCCGACCTCCTTACGCTTCTCCTCATTGATGACGAGGCCTTCCATTTCGGCGTCTTCCATTGCACGCACACCGGGCATCGTGAGCTTCCAGAAGAGCCTGTGCAGCTCTGGCTGATCGCGCAGCATCTTCTCGAAGATCTTGCCCAGTCGGAATGTGTACGTGGCGTCCTGAGCGCAGTACTTGTAATTGAGCATCGGCTTCTTGGACTTGCCCTGCTTCTCAGCGAGCGGGATGTCGTATTCGGGCTCGTCGAGGAAACCCCGGCACATGGTCGTGAGGTCATGCGCCAGATTCTCGTCCAGCACATGGTGCGCGAGCATGATGTCGAACGTCAGCCGGAAGCCGACACCGAACTGGCAGCGCATCCACTTGTTATCGAATTTGCCGTTCTGGGCATAGGTCTTTTTCTTGTCGCGCTGAGCGATGTGGACCAGCAGCTGCACGAGCTTTTTGAGCGCGTTTCCGTGAACGAACGGACTGTGAGAGTATTGCTGATAATCAGGATGCATGAAGCCGGGGATGACCCACGTCCTATGGGGGAGCGCAATTGCAATTGCCGTGATGTACCCATCTTTGTTGAATGGGAACAGCCCACTTGTCTCGCAGTCGTATGCGAACTCGGTTGCCTCCTCAAATTCAGCGATAAAGGCGTCGAGGTTACCCTTCCTGACGACCGACCACTCGACTGTGTCATTACGCAAGCCGCCTTCGATAAGTCGGGCGAGCCGGGAGAAGTCGTCCTGCAAAGCGGGGAGCTTCGACGGATCGCGGAGACAGTACGCCGGGTGAAAGACTGGCATCCCGACGTATCCGACCTTGTCGTTCTCTATGATCTCTCCGTGGAACTGTGTAATTTTGGCCTTACCCCGGAAGAGCGTCTTCGTCGCGGGTACCCCGGCAGTGACGACATAGTCGGGCATTAAGCGCGCAATTTCTTCTTCGAGGTATGGGCGGCAGGCTTTGATCTGCGCTGCCGTGGGCGTGGCGTTATTCGGTGGGCGGCATTTGACGACGTTGGTGATGTACGTCTGATCGAGGAGCTTGTTCTTCTGGAGTTCGTTTCGGAGTATTCGGCCAGACTCGCCGATGAAGGGGACGCCTCTCTTATCTTCATTCGCTCCGGGCGCTTCGCCGATCACGAAGATCTTGACGTCTTCTGGATTCTCAGGACCGTCGCCACGCATGCATATAGTGGTAGCGGTGGCGTGGAGACCACATTCAGTGCAGTTCGGGTTCAGACTCGGCATGAGCCTGCAAAAGTCAGGACCATTTGTCAGTGCTCCGGTTGCGCTGTAGGATGGTCGGTCCTACGGCAATAAACACTCATTTTGGATTGGAGGGGGCGACCTCCCAACAGGGTCCACCCCCTCCGGTCTGAGCAAGAGCAAAAGCAATTAAGACCTCACACAGATGGCACAGAATAAAACAGGCTTCGACCCAACGCAAACCGCAGAGTACTGGCTAGAGAAGGACGTATACACAGTTCCGCTCCAGAGTAGGTCTAAAAGGCCGAAAGCCAAGAACTGGCCGCATCTCAGGCTCGTAGAAGACGATCTCAAAGCTGGCGCATTCAAACCCGGCGACAACATCGGAGCGCTCTGGGGGGATCCATCTGCGCACGCAACTGACGTCGATTTGGACATGGACGAGGCCATCTGGGTGGCCGAACAGCTGCTTCCCGACACGTTCATCTATGGACGCACAGGAAAAGAGTACTCGCACTACGTCTACCGAGTCGCTGGTGCAAAAACGAAGAAGTGGCAGACGCGCGAACTGGGCACCATCGTCGAAATTCGATCTACAGGCGCGCAGTCGGTTATCCCGCCTTCACGTCATCCTGAGGGCGGCTTCTATTTCACGCACGAGGACGTGGACTTCATCAGCCTGACCAAGCTCGACCTCGAACGCTACTGTGATGAAATTGCCGTCGCAGCGATTTTTGTCCACTACTACCCTGAAGCCGGATCCCGGCACGACTTTGTCCATGCCTGCACAGGTGCTCTTTGTCATCAGCGATGGCCTGCATCAAAAGTGAAGCGCGTGATGGGTGCCGTGCTGACGATCATCCAAGAAGAAGACGATGAGATGAACGACAGGATGACCGCTGTCGTTAACACCATCGAGAAGCACGACGCAGGGGATCGGACCAAGGGGTTCACGACGTTAGCCGACTNNAGTGTGCTGAATGGGCTCGCAAGGCTCAGTATCTCGATCAACCGATTTTCAGTCTCGCCACTGGCATCATGTGCACCGCATTGGCGAGCAGTAACAACTACGTCGTCCAGCACTGGGACACGCCATTGCAGCCATACATGCTGGTGACTGCACCGACCGGCGGAGGCAAGAATTCGGTACTGTCATCGGTCGGTGAATTTGCGCGTCGCATCGGTCTCGATGAAGTCATCTTCCGAGGCTTTCAGTCCTACTACGCGATGCTCGACATTCTGGGCGAAGAGGGGATGGCGTGCTGGCTCTGGGATGAGGCTGCGAGACATATGGCGAACATTCGAAGCACTAGCCAAGGCCAAGACTTCACAGTGCTGACACACGTCATCTCAATGTACGGAGCAGCCAACCAGTTTGTCCCCGGTGTCCCCGGACGTAAGAACACAATTCCCGCCCTCGATCATCCCTTCTTTACTCTACTCGCAACAGCACAACCCGACGCACTCATGGAAGCCATCACAGGTGCAGCGCGCGAGACTGGCTTCGTCAACCGTTTCATGTTGTTCGATACTGGCGACTACTTCCCGGCGCGCAACATGCGACGCACTCGCGTCTTTCCGTCTGCGCTCAAGAAGCATGCGCGTGCTCTGTTGACGCACGAGCCTAACGGTGAGTTCACCGAGGTGCTGTTCGAAGACACTGACACCTACCAGCGATTCGATCAGTTCGAGGAAGCGTCCCGGCGCAAGTCACGCAAAGATGAAACGTGGGCACGTGCAAATCAGAACGCACTCATCCTCGCAGGTGTTGCAGCTGTCGGTGTCGATGCGCATCGTCCAGTGATCACTCCTGATCTTGCACGTTGGGCGATCAGACTCATCTCATGGAGCAACGACTGCTGGGCAGAGAAAATGCGGTTCATTGCACAGGGAACAAATTACGTCGAGAAGAACGCAGTGCGTGTTGAAGCTGTCATCAGTCAACCGCAGAAGTACCTCAAGCAACAGATGTCACCGAACCAACGTCTTGCTCTGAAAGCCGGGATGATGCCGAACGCTGTCCTGACACGAAACACCAAAGGCATGAAACGCCACGAGCGTGAACAGATCATCAACGACCTCCTCGACGCCGACGTCATCGGCTGCACCGAAGCTCACAACCAAGCCTGCTACTTCCGCAAGTCCTACGACTAGCGATTCCCTAGGAAAATCAGCAACTTAACATAACTCCCCCCACTTTACACGGGAGCGGTACTGTGTTATACTGCGCAGCAGGACAACCAACAGGAGCAAACGCATGACCGTCCGAATTGCAATAGCCCACACGGGCAAAGCGCTGACCGATGTCGCCCAGTACCTGCCGAACAACTATCAGGTCATTGGTCGCACACTCGATAACGAGCGCACCATCATCGTCGGAGTTGACGACCACGGCTGGACTCTCGAAGGCTACGTCATCCCCCGACTCGCGTCCGGAATGATCCACTGCGAAGAGGTGGTCGAGATCAACGGGCTCAACATCAAGCAGATGGTTCTGAATCTGCAGAACTACAAGGAGCAATGCAATGAGCACGCGTAAACCGAAAACCATCGAGCAGGCTGAGCAAGAAGTCGCGACAGCCATGGACGAGATCATCCGCGCGCAAGGTCGTCTCAAGAAGGCGGCAACCTTCCTGATCCATCAGGGCAACACGCCCAGTCGGTCGAGCTGTCATTACCACTTCGCCGTCGCGATCAGCGATGCGAACCGACTGTTCACCGACACGCGGGTCACTCTTTTTCAAGCGAGCAAGAAGCACCAAGAGGAGCAAGGCAATGCGAGTTAACTGCGAAGACGCGCAGGGGATGGCGCAACAACATCCCGACACGTTCGAGGTCGCCAGCATCGACAGGCTGCGTGACATCGTCCAGCCCGGAGTGTACGCAAAGATCTGCGTGAAGGACGGAGCGTTCCAAGGCGAGCGCATCTGGACGACCGTCACCGAGGTCGATGACGTTAACGTCAAGGCGACACTCGCCAACGAGCCGTTCGGCTTCAACATGGACTTCGGCGACGAGGTCGAGTTCCAGCTGCGGCACATCTATAACGTGACAGCCGAAGACGGCGAGGAGCTAGCGTAGTGGGTAAGAGCGACAACCCGTTCGTGATCGGTGACACCGTGCGTATCAAGCGCGGTGATCACTGGCTCACCGGGTACGTCATCAAGACTGTACTGGCCCGCGTGCACGTGCAGATCGATAGCAAGGTCTTCGTCGAGAACTGGCGAGACTGTAAACAAGGACAAGGAGCACGACGTGTTAAAAGGACTCAAGAAACTGATTGACTGGCTGTTTTTGAACGGCTGTTGACACAGCAACGCTAATGTGTAATAGTGCAACTGTGGAGGGACGGGGTAGCTTTCGTGCTCTGACTGTACAACGAAGACACCCTGCCGTAGATCCCGCGAGAGACGCGGAGCCGATGACCCGGAAGGTGAGGCACCGCAGATCGATGACCGGGGGAGGACGAGGACTGGGGACGCAGCGACGTCCGGTCCATCAGGTAGCGTCGATCCCGTCCCTCCCTCTTTTTAACTGGAGCAGACAATGGACTACGTAGTGACATGCTTGACCGACGACGGTGAACGAGTGCGCGTGACGCGCAAGGTCTTCACCGAGGAAGAGGCCGACCACTACATGAAGGGTGTGGCCCAGAGCCGCAAGCCTGAGAAGCACACGCTCTGCTCCTTTTGCAAAGTCGAATGGCGGACGTACGAGCCGACCATCGAGAAGGACGGATACAGTGACTGGCCGCGATGCATTAACTGCCAAGCGTGCTAGCTGCCCGCACACAGAGGAGGTGTTTTTTCGACCGCGCACCCACCTCTACCAACAGTGTCTTGATTGCGGTCGAGTGATAAGGAGCAAGAGCATGAGCAACTACAACAACGAGCTGACCATCAGGGTCACGTGTTTCGATGACCCGGACGAGAACGAGGAAGCGACTGACAAGATCCTCGAAGTCCTCCGGGAAGGCGAAGAGAACGGCGATCTGGACTTCACGTTCGACGTCATCCGCAACAACTATCCGAGGTGATGTCATGAAGCAGAACGTAGCAGAAGCACTGCACCAGCAACTCGAAGACATGGGCTGCGAGGTGCGACTCCGGGACGACTACTCAGGTCGCAGCATGTACGGTGAAACCACCTACGGCATCAGCGGCGACTTCAGCTGGTGCGCCGTCGCCAAAGCATGGGGACACGCACTGGAGTATGACTCCGATCTCAGGCCTGACGATCTCGACTTCACGTGGGACTCGATGGGTCTCGGCATCATCATCTACTAAGGGGCAAAGCAATGTCAGATGACAATCGAAAACACCGTCCGCCGCACATGGCGTACAAGATCCGCGAGCTGATCAAGCTCAACAAGTTCGACGAGGCCCAGCGCTGCACCGATGAGAACGTCGCATTCTACGATGCGAAGATCGGTGAACAGCAGGATCTCTTCCTCGAAGCTCAGGTCGCCAAGATGGGACTGGAGATGAACCCCGACAACAAACTCGCTGCAGCGGTCAACGTGCCGAAGCGTCGCGTGCCGAAGTCTCGGTGGGCAGGCGAGAAGGGGGTGCGGTCATGAGGAAGTACTGGATACTCGGTAAGGAGTACGACCTCGACAGCGGCGATGACGTCAAGGAACTGTGTGACCGCATCGGCGAACGTCAGGAGGCACGTGCCGCGAACGATCTGGCACTGATCGCCAGCACGCTGCTCAGCGCAGCACTGGAGGTGGGTCATGCCTAGAGTTCACCACGTCAAGAAGGCGCGCAAGGACAACCCGGCTGTCAAGGCCGGGGAGTCCTACTACTGGTGGAAGTTCCGCTACGGTGGCAAGCAGTACTCGAAGACGCGACCGCGTCCGAGTCAGCTGACCCAGTCCGCTTACTTCGGATCCATCCGCTCACTGGTCGAGACCATCGAAGATGCAACGGTCACCGATCAGGACCAGCTGAATGATCTGAAGGATCAGGTGCGCGACGAGCTTGAGTCCATACAGTCAGAGTGTCAGGACTCACTCGACAACATGCCCGACTCGCTGCAGTACTCGCCGACTGGTGAGATGCTGCAGGAGCGAGTCGATGCCTGCGACTCAGCCATCAGCGACCTCGACATGATCGATGAGTTCGACTTCGAAGAGAACCCGTTCGAAGACGAGTATGACGAGGACGACTTCGACGATGACAAAGAGCGCGAAGAGGTACGCGACCAGCACGAGAAGGACGAGGACTCACGACGCGAGCAGGAACTGATCGAGTACTGCGAAGAGTCGGTGTCCCAGCTGATCGAGTACGTCGGCAACTGTGAGGTGTGACATGACTGACGAACGCAGACGACATGATGAATTGCGCGCGATGGTTGACAGCGCGTGCGAGGGCGTGGACTCGTTCGACGAGGAGCGCATCAAAGATGTCGCACGTCGCGCGTACTTCTTAGGCGCGCGGGATGGCATCGAGTGCGAGCGCACGAAGACTGACACGCGCGAGCTTGCGAACAAGACCATCGCTAACCATCAGCAACTGGTCAACGCAGTCACGCGCATCAAGCGTGCGGAGATGACAGGCGACACGCGCACCGAACTGGAGAAGCAGCAGGACTATGTCGAGGCCAACCTCGACCGCTGCCGACGCTGCGGTGATGGCGTGTTCCCGATCTTACCGACTGCACCACTGTCGCAGCTATGCGGCGACTGTGAGCGCTCCGTGAAGGCGACTGACGGTGGCGTGATGTGGTTTGCTCAACTGGTTGCCGAAGTGGAGAAAAAGTCATGAACAGTCCCGTCATCTTGTGGGTACTGGTTCTCGTAATGGACGGGGACATCAGCGAGCACAAGACCGTGCACACGCGCGCTGAGTGCCTCTCTATCGGTCGCATGATATTGAGTGACCCGGAGACTCCGTTCGATGGTTTCTTCTGCGACAAGGTCCCACCAGAGCCTGTCACGCACAAGCGCGAGATCCCCAAGTGTTTAGAGCCAGCTGAGAACTGCAGCTGATACTAATTGCTCCGGCCCCCGGATCCCGAAAGGGTGAAGGGGGTTTTTTATTGCCTGATGGCCTATTTAACATAATCTGGGGATTTGACACGGGAGCGCTGCCGTGCTATAATGACGCCAGTAGCCTCAGAAAAGAGGCGTAAACCACGGAGCAAGAAAATGAACGACACAAACCTGCAAGCAGTAGTAGATGAGCTGGGGCGCATCCGCGCACAGAAGGACATGCTCAAGGCCCGCGAAGAAGAGCTTCGCGACATCATCAAGAACGCCGACGTCCCGGTTGCACTGGGCGAGCGGTTCGAAGCCAAGCGCGTCGAGTCCGACCGCAGCACGGTGAACTGGAAGGCAGTCGCCGAGCACTTCAACCCGTCACGTCAGCTGCTCACCGCGCACACGAAGGTGTCGCACGTCGTGACCATCCGCACGGCAGTGCGCAAGGACGTACTCGCAGAGGAGGCGACGTCATGAGGAGCAAGAAGCTGAAGAACGGATCGACCGAGATCGCGCGCGTCGAGCGCGGATCCAACATCTACGTCGCAGCCCACACTGGTGGCGTGCAGCCGTACGCCACGTGGGCCATGGACAAGGAAGGCCACACCTACTGGGGCCACTACTTCGACACCGAGCAGCAGGCCATCACGGACCTCAAGGAGCGTGCATCATGGGTGGTGTAATCAAACTCAGCAAGTATCAGGAAGCGGTCATCGCATGGGTGCGCGAGCACCTCGACCGCGCGGGTGCGCTGATCGTTGAAGCTGTCGCAGGCAGCGGCAAGACCTTCACGATTGTGCGCGCGGCGCAAGAGATCCCCGCCGATCACAAGGCAGTGTTCCTCGCCTTCAACAAGTCCATCGCTACCGAGCTGGGCAACAAGCTGCCGAGCCACGTCGAGTCGAAGACACTCAACGCACTGGGCTGGGCAGTCTGCCGCTACCGCATCGGCAAGCACATCACCATCGAGCGCAACAAGACACGCGACCTCATCGACAAGCTGCTGCCCGAAGAGGCGCGCGAGGTTCAGGCCGAGCTGCTCAGCATCTTGGGCAAGGCCAAGTCGCACGGGCTCATCCCCAAGGGCATGCCCACGCCATGGGGCACGTACACTGCCGACGATGAGCGCTGGGTCACCCTGATGGACCGCTACGATATAGACCCGAACGGGTGCGGCACTGCGACGTTCATCACGTGGTGCAATACGCTGCTCAAGGCGGGACTCGAAGAGCAGAACGTCTTCGACTTCGACGACCAGCTGTACATGCCGGTGGCACTGGATCTGCCGACGTGGGGTTACGACTGGGTCATCATCGATGAGGCGCAGGACGTGAGCCACGTGCAGCGAGTGCTACTGCGCAAATTCAAAAAGCGGAACGGTAGACTGATCGCAGTCGGTGACAGTCGGCAAGCGATCTACGGCTTCCGTGGTGCCGACTCCCAGTCGCTTGCCAACATCGGGCGAGTGTTCAAGGCCGAGACGTTGCCACTGTCGATCAGCTACCGCTGCCCGCGCCTAGTCGTCGAAGAGGCGCAGCACATCGTGCCGCACATCGAGTGCAGCGACACTGCCGAGGACGGTGAGATCCTCAGCCCGACCAGCTGGCAGGTCGAGAGCTTCAGCGATGAGGACCTCGTAGTCTGCCGCACCACCGCACCGCTCATCGAGCTGGCATACAAGTGCATCAGCGAGGGCAAGCAGGTGCACGTGATGGGGCGCGAGATCGGCAAGGGCTTGATCAACGTCATCAAGAAGGCGGGCGGCAAGCGCACGAAAACCATCGAGGAACTGCATCCCAAGCTGGACCGCTGGCAGGAGCGCATGGTCAAGAAGGCCGAGAAGGATGAGAGCAAGATCGCTGCCATCCAAGACAAGCGCGACTGCATCAACGTGCTAGCAGCTGGGCTCGACACGGTGGCCGAATTGATACAGGCCATCGAGCGGATCTTCAGCGACGACCACGGTGGCACCACGCTGGCGACAGTGCACAAGGCCAAAGGCCTCGAAGCACCGCGCGTGTTCATCCTGAACCCGGACGGCATGCCGAGCAAGTGGGCACGTCAGGACTGGCAGGTCGAGCAGGAAATGAATCTCAAGTATGTCGCGGTAACCCGCGCACTTGAAACCCTCGTCTACCTCCCACTGGAAACGGTGGGAGCGTAGGCCAACGCAAACCAACGGAGCAAAGCAATGAGTAAACCGAAGACAGTCAACATCGCGCCCACGTGGGAAGGCGTCGCGCGGATCCATCTGATGCTGCTGGAGCACGGCACGCCGGAGGGTCAGGCCGAAGCGCACAAGGGCATCATCGAAATGGGTCAGCTGCTCGATCAGCTGGTCGCCGAACGGGAGGACAAGTCATGACTATCGACGTGCATCAAATCTACGATGACTGCATAACGCTCAGCGAGGACGTGATGTCACGCGCGAAGCGGGAGGCAGACAAGCAGGGCTGGATCCTGATCTCACGTGGCTTCGAGTTCCTGTCACTGGACGCGGATCAAGAACGTGACGAGAACGTCATCGACTACATCGAGGATGACAAGCTGACACCTGAAGTCATTCAGGAATTCATCGACGACTGTCGCAAGCAGGGCTCCGCGTTCCTCGGCATAGGCTGGGGCGTGGATCAGGCCGACGATCAGGAAGGCTACGACTGCGGCGACTACTCGCCGATGTATGACTGGGATGACCTGCCGAACTTGGACGTGCGGTCATGATGGCTCAGTTCACAATCAGCTACTCAATCGAAGGCGCGTCCGGTGGCTACCTCACCGGGGCGCGCTACTTCGACGAGACCTACACCCTCCCCGCGCGCACAAGCGTGGGCACGCTGCGAGCCATCGCACGTGACCGCGTACGCGGGGAGCGCATGCCCACTGCCACGATGAAAGACAAGGACGGGCAACCCGTCACCTTGTACAGCTGGCTCTAGCCCTCACGTACGCGTACACGGGAGCGCGCGCCTGATCGGGTGCGCGTTCCTTATTTATCCAGATCTGGCTATTTAACATAATCTGGGAGACCCCCTATTTAACATAATACCCCGATTTGACACGGGAGCGCTCCTGTGATATAATAAGCTTGTACAGTCGGAAATCACCTGAAATTCAAGGAGCACGAAATGGAACGCACACTCATCAGTCACAAGACACTCAAGCTCATCGACGGGTATCGGATCGAGTTCAAGATCTACAAGGACCCTGAGAGCTATCCCGCAGTCCTCGGCATTGCGACGCTGTACCAAGGCAGCGACATTCGCAACATCGTCGAGCGCATGTACATGCCGCGCACGAACGCGGACCTTATCGACGCGCGACAGGACATGGCCGAACTGGTCACGGTCGGCGTCGGCTACGAATGCGAAGACATGTCGCATCTCATCTAATCGATTTACACCACGGAGCAAAGCAATGAAAAAGTCAATCTACGAAAAGGTCACGGACAAAATGATCGAGCTGCTGGAAGCGGGCACGAGCCCTTGGCAGCGAGACTGGAAACTCGGCAACGGGTTCGGCTACGGCATGCCGCACAATGCCATCAGCGGGCACGCGTATCGCGGCATCAACCTGATGCTGCTGATGTGCGAGCAGGTCGAGAAGGGTTACACCTCGACGGGCTGGATCACGAAGGGCAAGCTTTACGAGATCGCGAAAGCGAACAAGGGCAAGCTCGATTGGAAAGGCGAGAAGTTCACGGAGGTCGTGCTCTGGAAACCCACGAAGCGCAAGGACAAGGAAACCGGCGAGCAGGTCGATAGCATCTTCGCCGCGAGCTACTGGGTCATGAACCTCGATCAGGTCAAGGGCATCGATGCCGAGGATCTCGAAGGGCCGAAGCTGAAAGGCTTCAAGGCTCTGGAAATCCCCGAAGAGATCGAAGAGCCGCACGCGCTGATCGAAGCGGTGCGAGCCGGTCTCGACATCAAGCTGAACCATGGCGGCGACCGGGCATTCTACTCACCGTCTCAGGACTTCGTGCAGATGCCTCCGCGCAAAGCTTTCAAATCGGACGCGGGCTACGTGGGCACGGGCATGCACGAGTTCGTGCACGCGACCGGGCACAAGTCACGCTGCGACCGTGGCGTGAAAGCGATGCAAGGCCGGTTCGGTACTGAGGCCTACGCTTTCGAAGAGCTGGTCGCGGAACTGGGCGCATGCTTCCTGCAGGAAACTCTCGGCATCGAGATGCATACCGAGAACCACGCCAGCTACTTGGCCTCGTGGCTCAAGGTCCTGAAGGATGACAAAAAAGCGATCTTCACTGCAGCGTCGAAAGCGCAAAAGGCTGCGGACTACATCCTCGACAAGGCGGGCATCAAGGACGCGCCCGTCTACGAAGAGGCCGAGAAAAAGGAGGCAGCGTAATGAACTGGTTTCACTTCACAAAAGAATCGCGCAACGCGAAGACCGGGCCGATTGCTACGACTACCACGGAGGCGCGGACTTGTCCGCCCTCCTGCCCGCTCTTCGATGAGTGCTATGCGAAAGGCGGGCCGCAAGCGATGCACTGGTCGCAAGTGAATGCGCGCAAGCGTGGCGGCGACATCGCGTACCTGACCGCGAACATCCGCGCGCTACCTGAGGGCGCAGTCTGGCGGCACAATGTCAGCGGCGATCTACCGGGCATCGGCGAGTACATCAAAGGCCTCGACTTGCGGCGCATCACTGCAGCGAATCGCGGGCGGCGCGGGTTCACGTACACGCACAAGCGGCCAAGCGTAGGCAACAACGCAGCGCACATCCGCGAAGCGAACGCCGACGGGTTCACTGTCAATCTCAGCGCTAACACGCTCGCGCAAGCGGACGCGTACGCGGATCTCGACATCGGGCCGGTCGTCACTGTCCTGCCTGCTGATCAGACTGAAAACACGCGGACGCCAGCGGGCCGACGCGTCGTAGTTTGCCCAGCGACACAACGCGATGACGTCACGTGCGCCAGCTGCAAAATGTGCGCAGTGCGAGACCGCGACACCGTGATCGGTTTCCCGTTACACGGTAGCCGCAAGCGCATCGCCGATTCCAAACTGAAAGAGAGGGAGCAATCATGAGTTTTCAAAACGTAACCGAGGCCAAAGCGGCCATCAACAAAGCGCTGCGCACGGATGTCGCGCGGTACATCAACTACCTCGACACGCAGTCGCCAATCGTCAGCGACAGTCATTACAGGCTGCGCGATCTCTACCTCGCCTATGGCGTCGAGACGGTAGACGATGAGATCGACCGCGAGTTTAAACACCGCTCGCATGACGCGAAAGTGACGTGCGGGAACTGCGGCAACTCGTGGTGCGAAGAGTGTGATCCCNNCTGTCACGGTCGCGGGTATTCGATAGCACCGCTCGACGACTAAACACGGCAACGCTGCTGCAGTAAAAGGGCTCGCTTCGGCGGGCCTTTTCTTTTGGATAGTCGCAGGATAGTCGATGGATAGTCTCGCAAGTCACTGAATATAAAAGGATAGGTCTGGATAGTAGGATAGTCCGGGAATACCTCTCTCCCTCTCTCTATACAGTGACATTCCCTTATATAAACAGTACGCCTCCCTCCTTATGACTATCCTACTATCCTACTATCCTGAAGCTGAGATGTAATGACGGCGCGGGCTGCAGACGATAGTCGGCTTTACAATCGTAAACTATCGGCGTAACGGTGGGGCGGCGCTCCCGTGCAGCGGCTTGACATAACCCGCATCCGCCTATAGTAACATAACAGCACCGCTCCCGTGGAATGCGCCTAGCACACTGCGCCATGCGGCGCAAGTGCAAGTGCACATAATCACGTGCGAGCGCTGGGCATTGCCAAGCGTAGGCGGGACGCCATACCACGCAAGGCCTGCGCACTGCGTGCGCTTGCCTGCGTTGCGAGACGTGTATGACCGGTGGCGCGAATGCGCTCACCGTTCATATCACATTTGCGCTCCCGTGTCAAGCNNCGTGCCATGTTACATAATGTGGGGCGCGCCGACTTAACATAATGCACCTCCGGGCAACGACCGTGCCACTTTACATAATGCAGGGTGGCACCCGGCGTGACTTGACATAACGACTTTACATAATGCGCCTCCACATTATATTTTTCTACTACCCCTCCCGGTAGTACTTTACACGGAAGCGCTGCAGAGGAAACACGCGCGCGGAACGTGTGATAAGGTGGCGCGCATGTCTAGACACCGCATCACACCGGACATGCTCAAAGCAGTCCTCAATGGCATCTGTCCCGAATGCAACCAGAAAGTGCGGGACTGGCGTCCGCCATCTGGTGCTTTTGCCCCGGAGGTGTATGCCACCCTCCGCGAACAGGGCATCGAGCCCAGCACGGGACACGTCGCCGGATGCGATTACGATTTGATGGCACCGGATGTGACCAACGAGGGTTGACACTCCACCGCTGACGTGTAGTATCGCCTGTGAAGTCGGCTATCTGCGATACGCGACTGGCTGACTGACTGCGGGTGAGGACCCCCCGACTTCGGTTTAGGTGTACAGGCTGCGAGGCCCGCAAAGTTTAAACCTCGCATTCACCATGCCGCAGGTCGGGGGATCCGATCTCAAGTCTACCAAAAAGAGGAGGCCCAAATTGGCAACCGATAAATGCATCATTCCCGACTGCGACGAAGACGTTCGCTACATCCATCTCCAAGTCTGCGCTGCCTGCTACTCAGGCCTCGCGCACTGGCGTTCGAGGTCTCGCGCCGACAAGAACTTCCGGCTAGGGCGAATCCAACGGCTGCATTCGCGGATGGAGTTCATGATCGACAACCCACGCCACCATCCCAAGAAGCTGAAACGATGATCGCGGCCATCTGCGACTTCTTCCTTCACGAGGTGCTGCCGTTCGTGGTGCTCTTCGGCCTCTTCTGGCTGGTCACCTATCCGGATCGCCGATAATGAGCGCGAAGGACGCAATTATCCGCAGCTTCTGCTGGCATTCTTGGTCCCAGTGGACCGATCCGTTTCAGGGCACGTGGGTGCATCGCGAAACGTGGGACGCTGACGTGCAGAACGAAGTGAAAACCCAGTACATGACGCAACGCCGCGCCTGCAAAAAGTGCGGTAAGGTCGTCTATCGGAAGTGCACATGAGAGATTCCAGCCAGAACAAGGCCCGGACCAAACGCATCGTCAGGGTCTGGTGCGATCACTGCAAGGCGGAGGTTAAAATTACCACTCCACAGGAGCATGAGGCGAAGTATTGCCCCGTCTGTCGGAGAAAAACACTGACGGAGACCATCCGCTACTGCTAAACGAGATCAACCTCACACCCATGGGCAACTGGACGTGGGGATCTCAAGGACCGGGAGAAGATATTGGCTAGACCAGATTGGTGTGCGAAGCATTCGAGCTGCGATTTTGATCGCGGCAGCGCGTATTGTCCGCATCGCGAGTGCAGGCACAAATTGATTGGCAATTACGATTCCCGAACCGCGTTTCTGGATCTGAATTGCCCCACTTGGAGGGATGAACTTGAAACTGATGACGGACATCGAGACGCTCAGCTCTCGAAATGACGGCGCAGTGATCGCCATCGGCCTGTGTGTCTTTGACGATTACGAGATTATTGATTCGATGGAGATCTTGATCGATCCCGTGCTCGCCATCGGCCATCGGGATCCGCGCACCATCAAATGGTGGTGGGAACAGGACGATGCCGTGCGCATGAAGATGTTTTCCGGCAAGGAAACGCCATGGGGCGCGTGCGAATTGTTCAAGGCGTTCTGCCTGCAGTACAAAAAGGCCGACGAGCTGTGGGCGAACCCTCCGCAGTTCGATCTGATCCTGCTCAGGCACCTGTTCGACGAGTGCGAGGTGAAATTCCCGATGCATTACCGCACCGAACGCTGCTTCAGGACCTTCAAGGCCTCTGCGCACAAGCTGCACATCGATTACCAGTCGGCGTACGAAGGAATTTCGAAGCACGACGCCAAAGACGACGCAATTGCACAGGCGCGAGCTGTGCAACTGATCATTCAAGCGCTGAGAGGGGAGCAACATGGGTGAGAAACTGATACCGACTCTGCAAGTTCGACTGACTCCGGCAATCAAGGAGATTTTGCAGTCGAAAGAGGCGAAACATTACATCGATCACATCGAGCGCGCGCAACGCCAGCTCGTCAACATGATCGAGCGTGAATGTCAGGGTCAGGCCATCAAAATTGCGCCCGATTACGCAGATCTCGCCAAAACGGGCTACGAAGTCGTGCTCGATTTCATGCCGAACGTCGCGAACTGCGCGTTGCAGGATTACGGTCGGCTGAACGACTTCATGATCGCTGCCGCCAAAGAATTTCCAGACGTAGATCCCAAGGAGGACCAAAATGACCTTCAAACTGACGATAGAAGTACCGGACAACAAGCTGACGAAAATTCTGAAGCGTCTGGGTGACCAAAAAGTCACTGTCGAGAATCTCGACGTCGGTACAGACTGGGCGACCGTCCCAAAGGCCAAAAAACCGCGCAGAAACGGCGAATCGCTGCTCACGATGACCGGTAAGGAGCCAAATGCGAAATCGCAGCTCTGGAAGGCGAAATACGTGTTCGAAAAGCTCGAAGCGCGCGTCGGAATTGGCGCGGTGACCAAAAACGCCTTCAAAACCGAATTGGCGAAGAAGAAATTGCCGAAATCGCTTGCGAACAGGTGCGTTACCGAGAAAGTCCTCGCCTACCTGTAGTACACTCGCGTCCATGAAGTTCATCGTCGAAATTCCGGACGACGTCATTCAATGGGCGCAAGCCGAAGGCCTGAATCGGCAAACCATCGCGAAGTTCATCCGCGAGGAGCTGGAACAGGTCGGTACGCGCTATGGACACTCGCCCGATCTCGGTAGAGCTAAATTTCCGGGTCAGGGCGATTCTCATGACTGGCGTGCGTGGATTTTGAACATCGTCAAGGTCCGCTGTACGCCAGCTGCGTCTCCAAAGCCGAAAACGAAGAAAAAGGTGCGTGGACGCTTCCCGGAAGAAATGTTCAATGGATAACGGCCCTTTTTTCGTTACTTTCCAAATCGCCGGTCGTCCGCGTCGGCTACCAACACCAGATCACGAAAGCTGGACTTTAGAGGACTTGAAAAACGGCTTCTGGGTCACCAATGAGCATATTCTGTGCAGGGCGAGTCAGGGGCATTACTGGATTCCGCCTTCTCAGATCTTACTGATCGAGAGGCGGAATCAACCACCAAACCCGCTGTAGCTCAATGGGAGAGCGGAGGGCTTTCAATCCCTATCGGTTTTCGGTTCGAATCCGAACAGCGGGTCCAACTAGGAGAAGGAAATGAACTGAATGCATCGAATTGAAGGTCAAGGTTAAGAGTCTCGCCGAAGAGGCTCGCATCATTCGAAAAGAAGAGAGGAAAGTCCATGGCATGGCACGGTGGGGATTACAGCATCATCGACGAACCGTCGTTCGAGATGCCGCTCGAAGATCTCTTGTTGCTTATCAGTGGATACGTGGACGTGACTGGGAGGCCTGTGCTTCGCATGATCCTGTTACCCGCTCTGGGGACTGGCCCTCCGTAAAGAAAATGATCGCCAAGTACGGCACACCACAGCAGCTAGCTGACTGGGAGAAACTCGCAGCCTAGCTCATCATGGGGTAAGCTCCGACATCGTGGGTGCCTGTTGACCTGATCAGGAGCACGCGATGTCGCTTACCCCGACTCAGCTCAGTGAGCTGCAAACTATAGTTGAATCGCTCAGTATCGAGTTCCCCAGCTCTGATGACTCGCTCTGGGAAGCAGCGATTCGCATTCAAAAAGGCGGGCTAGGTCCCGTCACCGGTCCCGGAGGACAACCGGCTTTCGATGCCGCAGTTGCGGACATCGTCATCGAAGCCGAGCAGATCGCGACGATCCAAGCGCGCCAAGGCGGACCCGGTAACTCGTTCAATCAAGCCACGTTCAATGTGGTGCCGGTCGAGGACAATCTCCCGGCAGGCGCACTTGGCGACGTCATTTACGTCAGCGCGCTACCCAACACCTACCTCTCCACCGATGTCGTCAATCTCACGCCTGCAGGACCAAACTCGGTCATCCTGTCCGAGATCGGCACGCAGGTAGCGCGCACGGTCGCAGCTGCGTCTGGTGGAATGGAGGTGAACAACCTCAGCACAGGTGCGGGTTTCGAGCGCGTGTTGACGGCTTCGGATCTGGGCGGAGGCGTCAACTCCGTCACGGGTGGTACGAACATCAACCTGACGGGCACAGCCGTAGATCCTATCGTCAACTTGGACGCTGCGATCACAGGCGTCACTGTCAATGGCGTGAACCTCACGACAGCCGGAGTCGCGACCAACTTCTTGGACGAGACCGGCAACTATTCCGTACCGGCAGGTGGATCTCCGGGCGGCGCAGACACGAACGTCCAGTTCAACAATTTAGGCGCGTTCGGTGGCAGCGGTGATTTCACATGGGATAAC
>JABAHO010004055.1_pt1 | contig 65622 bp, 72 predicted proteins | sample 7062071 | NCBI WGS metagenome assembly JABAHO01 (sample SAMN14534356, study PRJNA622989) | marine sediment metagenome | biome: marine biome [ENVO:00000428]; feature: marine pelagic biome [ENVO:01000023]; material: deep marine sediment [ENVO:00002113] | place: India: Gulf of Kutch | collected...
GGTTACTCCCTCGCCGCAGCGCTGGTCATCGGCGCCGGCGTGGCGCTGCCCCTGGTCGCCAAAGGGCTCGCAACCCAGATGGGCTGGAGCCAGAGCTTCGTGGGCACATTGTTCGTCGCCTTTGCAACCTCGCTGCCGGAGCTGGTGGTGACACTCTCGGCGCTTCGCATCGGCGCGGTGGACATGGCTATCGGTAATCTTTTCGGCAGCAACCTGTTCAACGTCCTGGTGCTCGTGGTGGACGACATCGCTTACCTGGAAGGCCCGCTGCTCGCTTCGATTTCCCCCGTGCACGCAATGTCCGCTTTCTCGGCGCTCATGATGACCGGAGTCGCCATCGGCGGACTGCTCTACCGGCCTCGCACCCGGATTTTCAGGACCGTCGGCTGGGCGAGCGTCGTCTTGTTCGTGGTATACGTGCTCAATGGGTACGTGCTCTACCTTTACGGTGCCGTATAGGCCCGGGCAAAACCCTGCACTTGACGCCACCTGCCCGCGTCGTGCAAAAAGAGGCTCCGCAAGCCAGGGAGCACCCTGATGTCGGATGACAAGCTACGCCAATCCCTCCAGGAGCTTCGCTCGGAGCTCGACCGGCTGGAAGCCGAGGAGGCCCAGATTCGGGAGCGGCTCGATACCCTGATCGCGGGAGTCGAAACACGTCTGGACAAGCCCGAGGATGCTGCTCACCATGAGTCGCTGATAGAGGATATCCGTCAATCCATCGCGCAGTTCGAGGTGTCACATCCGCGAACCACGGCAATCCTCAATCAGATCATGGTCACACTGGGCAACATGGGTATCTGATCGGCGGCCTTGATCCCGGTCATGGCGCTCGGCGGGTTGCTGTAGGAGTTTATTCATATATGCCTGCTACTGAGCCGCCAGCACCGATGAGGACCCGCGCCCGGGCGATAGCGGCGCTGGCGGGCTTGCTGACGCTCATTTTCGTGCCGGCCTTTGCCGCGGAGGAGCCAATCGAGGAGCTCGGAAAGCAGGAGTTCGTCCGTTCCTGTGCAGCGTGCCACGGAGAGAGCGGCAAAGGCGATGGCATGCTCGCCGACATGCTGGTCGTGGCGCCGCCGGATCTGACTTCCTTGCGCAAGCGCCATGGTGGCAAATTTCCGACCTCATGGGTTTACCGCATCATCGATGGCCGCAATGAAATACGCCCGCACGGGAGCAGGGAGATGCCCATCTGGGGTGACCGCTATCGAGCCGAGGCACTCCGGGAGCTTCCGCTGCCCTTGAACGTCGGAGCCGACGCCCTGGTTCACGGGCGCATCCTTTCACTCGTCTTCTATATCGACTTCATTCAAGAGGAATAAATGAACGCAACCTGGATCCTCGTGGCGGAAAGCGCTCGCGCCAGAATCTTCGCCGTATCTGAAATCGGGAAAAAGCTGCGCGAGATTACCGATCTCACCCATCCCGAATCCCGCCAGCACGCACGGGAGCTCTCGAGCGACCTGCCCGGCCGTGCATTCGACAGCCACGGCCAGGGCCGCCACAGCATGGAACAGGCGACCGATCTCAAAGAGCAGGAGGCGCATTCATTCGCCGTGGAGATCGCCCGGCACCTGGACCGCAACCGACTCGACGGGCAGTTCGACGCATTGGTGCTGATCGCCCCGCCGAAGTTTCTCGGGCGAGTGCGCGCGGAGCTGAGCAAGGCGACCAGAGAGGCCGTTATCGGCGAGCTCCACAAGAATCTCGTCGAGGCCGACGAGAAAACGCTCGAGCAGCAGGTGTCTGCGCTGCTCAGCTGAGTTTCGGGACGGCGCCCTCAGTCCGGACGCGTGCCGCTGCGCACCCAGACGCCGTTCTCACAGCGCAGGAGCTCATCGCCCGAGCAGACGTAGTCGCCGCTCGCGTAACGCACTCCGTTGAAGTAACAGACCTCCACGTCCTGATCGATTCCCGAGAACTCTGCTTCTTCGATCTCGACGTCGACGACCGGAGAATTCTTGAGCTCGGGATCCGGCGCGCCCACGTCGACTAAACTGCTGGTTCGCATAATCCGTGACCCTCCCGGTGCTTCTCGGCTATGGAGGGACAATCTACCCGGCTCGGCGTCGACTTCCTTGATCTCGGGCAAGAACTCGGCGCCGGCGCTCGATTGGAGCGGGGACGTCGGCCCCGCGGCCGGCGAGCTCACTTCAGGCTGGCGATGTTTTTCGCCTTCTTGGCCGCCGGGCCAGCGCGGCCCAGGCATTCCTCGATCTGCTGCCGGTGCAGGGTCTCCTGCTCTTCGAGCAAGGCGATGAGTCGCTCGATCTTCTGCCGGTGCGCGCCGATGACCTGCTCGGATCGGGCCTCCGCCTCCTGCAGCAGGCCGCGCACGGCATTGTCGACGATGGTCGCCGAGGCCTCGCTGTGCCTGCGCGGCTGGGCGATCTCGCGCCCGAGAAACGGGTGCTCCTCGCTGTCGCGCAGATCCACGGGCCCGACCTCGCTCGACATGCCCCAGCGCGCCACCATGGCCCGCGCCAGCGCGGTCGCCTGACGGATGTCGTCATCGGCGCCCGAGCTCACGTTGCCGAGCAACATACGCTCCGCGGTTCGCCCGGCCAGAATGACCGCCAGGCGATCGCGCAGATAGTCCTCGGGCAGCGTGTAGCGCTCGGCCTCGGGAAGCTGCTGGGTGCCACCGAGCGCCTTGCCCCTGGGGATGATGCTGACCTTGTAGAGCGGATCCGCCTTGGGCAGAAAATACGCGACCGCCGTGTGTCCCGATTCGTGCACCGCGAGACGGTGCCGCTCCTCGGGCTGAATGACGAGGCTGCGCTCGGTGCCCATCAGCACCCGATCGCGCATCGTGTCGAAATCTTCTTTCCTGACCTCGCTTCGGTTGTGCCGCGCCGCGCGCATGGCCGCCTCGTTGACGAGATTCTTGAGGTCCGCGCCCGAGAAACCCGGTGTGCCCGCGGATACCTGCTCGAGATCGACGTCCTCGTCGAGCGGCACTTTGGCGGTGTGCAGCTTGAGAATGGCGGTGCGCGCCTTGCGATCGGGCAGGTCGAGAACGATGTGACGATCGAAGCGCCCGGGTCGCAGCAGCGCCGGGTCGAGGACGTCGGGCCGGTTGGTGGCGGCGAGCACGATGACGGCCTCGTGACCGGAAAAGCCGTCCATCTCGGCGAGGATCTGGTTCAGCGTCTGCTCGCGCTCGTCGTGACCGCCGCCGAGGCCCGCGCCGCGCTGCCGTCCGACGCTGTCGAGCTCGTCGATGAAGATGATGCACGGCGCGTGCTCCTTGGCCTGCTTGAACAGCTCGCGTACGCGCGACGCCCCTACGCCGACGAAGACCTCGATGAACTCCGATGCCGATATGGAATAGAACGGCACACCCGCCTCGCCCGCGACGGCCCGCGCGAGCAGCGTCTTGCCGGTGCCGGGCGGACCGACCAGCAGCACGCCGTGGGGCACCTCTGCGCCGAGGCGCTGATACCGATCCGGATGCGCGAAGTACTCCATCAGCTCCGCCACTTCACGCTTGGCATTGTCCTGACCGGCGACGTCATCGAAAGTGACGTCCGGACGTTTGACCTCGACCGTATCGCGGGGCTTGAGGAACTTGCCGAGGTCGCCGCCCCGGCCGATGCCGCCGATCACGTTGCGCGAAAACCGGCGCATGAACCAGAAGTACAGACCGATGAACACGACCCACGGCAGCAGCGCCAGCAGCACCTGGCCCCAGCCGGTCTCCGAGGCGGGCGGCTCCACATTCACGGTCACGCCGTGCGCCTCGAGCAGCGGCAGCAGCGACTCGTCCCCCGCCGACGGCGTGCGTGTCTTGAAATGCTCGCTTTGCTGGCCGCCGGGCCCGATGGGCCGGGCGCTGTGCAGCGTACCCTCCACCACGTCACCGCGCATCGTGACCCGCGCCACCTGGTTGCTCGTGACCATGGCCTTGAAGTCGCTGTAGGCGATGTCGACCCCGACGGCGCGCTCGCCCATGCGGCCGAACAGAAACAGCATGACGGCGAGAAACAGCACCGGCAGAAGCATTCTCTGCCAGAGCGGGCTTTGCCGCGGTCCCCCGTTCCCCGGGGGCGCGTCGCGTGGCGTGTTGTCTGCCATAGGCTTGCCTTCCGCCTCCACGGCCCTCTTTCGGGCCGAGCCCGCTTTGTATCAGACTACTCGAGCGCCGGTCGAGCCGATTGATCTATATCAAGGAGTTTCCGCGCGCCCGTCATGCGGCGCCCGCTTGGGGCGCGCCGCCCAGTCTCAGCGCCGGGGGAGCCATGAAAGCCGACAGCATCGGCCGCTGGTTCGAAGCAACCATCCTCGACCTCGGACGGCAGTTCCGATGGTCGTATCTTCCTCCCCTGATGGTGTATTTCGCCGCCGGCGTCTCCGGACTCACCGGCATCGTCGGAACCTTCTTCGTCAAGGAATACCTCGACCTGTCCGCCGCGTTCATCGCCGCCCTGGGCTTCTGGGCGGGCATTCCCTGGGTGCTGAAGATGCCCCTCGGCCATCTCGTGGATCTCATCTGGCGCTGGAAATCAGGCCTGGTCTACCTCGGCGCCGGCCTCATCGCCGTCAGCCTCGCCATCATGTACGGCCTCATCGCCCACGGCGCTGCCATGACCGCCATCCTCAGCGCCGAGTCCTGGTTCGTGATGAGCGCGCTGCTGGCGCCCACGGGCTACGTGATCCAGGACGTGGTTGCGGATGCCATGACCGTGGAGGCCGTGCCGAGGGTCGACGAGCGCGGCGAGCCGCTCGCCGAGAGCGAAACCAAGCAGATGCACACGACCATGCAGACGCTGGGCCGCATCGCCATCATCAGTGGCCTGGTGGCTGTCGCGGCCCTCAACATCACCCTTTTCTCGGGCGTTGCCGAGATGACGGTGGCGGACAAGGCCGCTGTCTACGCGAAAATCTACCTGCTGGCGATGTTCATCCCGATCATCTCGGTCACGGGTGTCGTGCTCGGCGGGCTGCTGTTGCGCGAGCGGGCACGCGGGCTGCGCGAGCAGGGTCTGGACGAGGCCGCCATCGAGCGCATGCTGTATCAGCCTGCCGAGCCGACCAGGCCGAACTGGTGGATCTTCGGCGGCAGCTTTGCCTTCGTTGTGTTCACCCTGATCATGGGGCTCGGCAAGGTGCCGCTGGCCCAGGAGATCGTGCTGATCGGCTCTCTCGCGATCGTGCTTTTTCTGATGCACCGGCTGATCCTCGAGCTCGGTCCCGGCGAGCGCCGGGCATTCGTCGGCACCGCAATCATCATTTTTGCGTTTCGGGCCGTTCCGCTGCCCGGACCGGGCGCGACCTGGTTCGAGATCGACGTGCTCGGCTTCGATCAGCAGTTTCTCTCGGTGCTCTCACTCATCACCTCCATGCTGGCCCTGGCGGGCATGGTTCTCCTGAGGCCTATGATGGCGACGAAGTCCATCGCATACGTCGTCGCTATTCTCACCATCGCCGCGGGAATTCTCTCCTTGCCGAACATCGGTCTCTACTACGGCCTGCACGAATGGACAGCGCCGAGAACGGCCGGCATCGTCGACGCGCGCTTCATCGCCATCATCGACACGGCGATCGAATCGCCGTTGGCGCAAGTCTCGATGATCCCGATGCTCGCCTGGATCGCAAGGAACGCGCCGCCGCATCTCAAGGCCACCTTCTTCGCGGTGGTCGCGTCGTTTTCCAACCTGGCGTTATCGGCAAGCAGTCTCGGCACGAAGTATCTGAACCAGATATTCGTTGTCACGCGGGAAGTGCGCGAGCCGGGAACGGACGTCATCAAGATTGCGGCAGACTACAGCGAGCTCGGTGTGCTGCTGATAACAGTCGCGCTGATCACGCTCGCATTGCCCCTCGCCACGATCCTGCTCGTACAGCGTTCGCCGCTCAGAAGCTCGGCGTGAAGCGGTTCCATGATCGACGTCATTGGCTCGGCGCAGGGGTTCGCTGCAGCATGGGAGCCGTGGGAGGGCCGCGCCGGCGGCGTCGAATCCCCGCAAGGCCGGATGAGGGCTGGCGCGCTCGCCGCCGCCTCGCCTTGTCCGCGATCGAGAGGCACTGAACGATGAGCAAGCCACTGTTGCCGACCCTGAGCCTGATGGTGCTTTTTGCCTACGGCTCCTACCTGGCCGCGGCGCGCATCTGGGACCAGCCCGGGCCCTTTCTCTTCGGAGGTGCCAGCGGGCTGGTGCTCGGCCTGGCCGTGTATTACCTGGCACGGCTCAACTGGCAACGGGAGGTGCGGGCTTTCCAGGACTACTCGAGCTATGTCGCAAACACCGTGAGCCTCGTCTACCTGAGACACGCGCCCTGTCCGGCATGCGGCCACGCGCCTCAGGACGAGTACGCGGACGGTTTCGGTGCGCACAGCGCGACCTGCCCGATTCTCGCCGAGATCGTCGAGTTCGGTAAGGCGCCGCTGGAGTAAGCACGGGTGGCCCGCTCGCAGCGATCGGCGGCGAAACGCTCCGATACTTCGTCGGCCAGGCCCGCGGGCCGCATGTGGCTGCTCAAGTGGCTGCTGCTCATCGCGCTGGTGGTCGTGCTGCTGCTGTGGCTGCTGTACCCCCAGACGGGCGCGGCTCGCCGAACGGCGGCTGACGGCGCCGCTCAGTCGAGCTTCAACAGCGGATAGCGCAGCCGCTGCGTCCGGCTCCACAGGGAAAGGCCGGCCCGCTGCCCGATGGTCTCGAGATCGATGATCGCGTCAGGATCGTCGAAAGTGATACGTCCCGGTGCACCGCGCGCCTCGAGCGCCGACAGCAGGAATCCGTCCAGGAATTGCTCTTCGTGCTGACTCGAGATGCGCCCCTTGAAGCCGCGCCGATGCATGCGCACGTGAAACGATTTACCCGAAAGCTCAGGCAACCACTGCGCGACCACTTCCCTGGCGCGCGCTTCGAGCTCCTCTGGGGATTGAAACCGGAACACGTCCGTGCACGGAACGGCACGCGCAACCGACTCTCTCAGCAGCGGATTCGACTGCGCGAGCGCCTCGATTGCGTCGGCAAAGGCGCTGACATCCGCGACCTTGATGGCGAGCACATTGTAGTAGTCGGTGCGGGCCACCTCGCCCAGCGCTTCGAGGATTGTGCAAGTCTGGTCAAAATCATCCTCGCGCAGCGTGACTACGACATTCCAGTCCTCCATCATCCTCCCCGTCTGATTGCGAGCGCCGTGAAGGCGCGATTGACCCTTGCCCGCACGCGTCTGCCTCTTGATCTCGGGACACGCACAAGCGTCGTCTCTGGTGCAAGAAAGCAGGCCGCCATCGCGTGCACAATGATCGCGATCAGCCGGCCGGGATCGACGAAACGGCCGCGGCGGCGACCGCGACGGCAAGGGCAGATTTCGTGATCCTCATCAATAAGCGATCGCCGGCGCTGTCGGAGACTGCCTCAAAAGCATGGCTCGTCGAGGCGCCCGCCGGCGGTGAACCGAGCGGCCGCGTCCGCGGGCAGGGAGAGCGTCATGAGCAACACGGGTCTGCGCGCGTTCGACGAGACGCTGCAGGTGACCAACACATGGCTCAAGGGGGTGATGGAGCAGGCGGGCAGCGAAGACCGTGAGGACGCCTACGCGGCGTTGCGCGCCGTGCTGCAGGCGCTTCGCGACCGCCTCAGCGTCGACGACGCCACCCACCTCGGCGCGCAGCTTCCAATGCTGGTGCGGGGTTTTTATTATGAGGGATGGCATCCTGCGGGCCGTCCTTATCGGGAACGATCAAAGGAGCAGTTCCTCGAGCATGTGCAGGAACGCTTGCGCGGCCGCGAGCATCTGGACGCAGAGCAGGTGGCGCGTGCCGTCTTCCGGCTCCTCGCCGAGCGAGTGAGCGCCGGCGAGGTCGAGAAGGTGAAGCACGCGCTGCCGGAGCCGGTTCGCGACCTGTGGCCCGAGGAGAGTTCGTGATAACAGGAGACGTCGATGACGCAAGCACCTTCACATGAGCTCGTACGCCGCATGCACGAGCGGCTCGAGTCGCGCTTTCGCGAGCTGCGGGAGCTCATCCGTCAGGAATTGCTGGCTTCGGACACGGAGCAGTACGTGGATCTCGCCGGCAGGGTTCACGACACCGGTGACGAGTCGGTCGCGGATCTGCTCGCCGACGTCAACCTGGCCGTCATCGATCGGCACGTGGAGGAGGTCCGCGACGTGGACGCCGCGCTAATGCGAATTGCCGACGGAACCTACGGCCGCTGCGCCGATTGCTCCGACGAAATCGATGCCGCTCGACTGGAAGCCTATCCGACGGCCCTGCGTTGCCATCGATGCCAGGCACGTCACGAGCAGACGCACGTCCAGCCGGGGCGCCCCAAGCTCTGACCCCGGGCGTTTTCGTCGCGGCCGACCCTTCAGCCGCGCCTGAGCAGACGCCCGAGGCTTTTCCATCCGAGGGTGTTTATCACGTCGGAGCGCTCGAGCCAGCCGCGCCGCGCCTGGCTGATCCCCAGCTCCATCAGCTCCATGTCCGCCTTGCGACGGGCGTCGGCGGAAACGGCGAGCTTGACACCCGACTCGCGCGCGAGCTTGCAGTAGGTGTCGGAGAGATCGAGGCGTGCGGGTTGAGCGTTGAGCTCTAGAAAGCAGCCACGATCGCGCGCGCCTTCCATGACGCGTTCCAGGTCGAGGTCGTAGGGCTCGCGCTCACCGAGCAGGCGACCGGTGGGGTGGGCGAGGATATTGAAGCAGCGATGATCCATGGCGCGAAGAATCCGCTCGGTCTGCCTGCGGCGCGCGAGCGCGAAACCCTCGTGGATCGCGCCCACGACGATGTCGAGACTCTCGAGCACGTCGTCGGGGAGATCCAGGGATCCGTCCTCGAGAATGTCGACCTCGGCGCCCTTGAGAAGGACGATCCCTTCGAGCTCGTCGTTGAGGCGCTCGATGGCGGCGATCTGCCTCTCGAGCCGGCGCACGTCGAGGCCGTGCGCAACGGCGGCGCGCTTTGTGCGGTCGGTGACGGCGACATACTCGTAGTCGCGCTTGCGCGCCTCCATGGCGAGCGCGCGCAGGCTCATCTGACCGCCGCTGGCGCTCGTATGGCAGTGCAGGTCGCCGCGGATCTGCGCGATCGTCACCAGACGCGGCAGTCGCCCGCCGGCGGCGGCCTCGATCTCGCCGCGGTTCTCGCGCAGCTCCGGCTCGATGTAAGGCAGACCGAGGCTCGCGTAGACCTCTTTCTCGGTTCTGCCGGCGATGCGCTCGCTGCCTCTGAACACGCCGTACTCGTTGACCTTGAGCCCCTCGTGCGCGGCAATGGAACGGATCGCGACATTGTGCGCCTTGGAGCCCGTGAAATACTGAAGCGCCGCACCATAGCTCGCCTCGGCGACGACGCGCAGATCCACCTGCAGCTTCGATCGCAGGATAACCGTCGAGCGCGTGGTTCCCCGGGACACGACCTGGCCCACGTCGGCGTATTCGACGAAGCGGCTGAGCACCGGCGAACCGTCCCGACAGGCGACCAGGATGTCCAGATCGCCGACGGTGCTGCGCCCGCGGCGATAGCTGCCCGCCACGGTGACCTGCGTGACTCCCTCGACCGCTTCCAGATACGCGAGAAGCTCGGCGGCGGTGCGCCGGGCAACCATCAACGGCGTGCGCCGTTCGCCCGCGGTGATATCCCGCAGGCCTTCCTCGATGAGCCGCTCGGTCTTGGCGCCGAATCCCTCGAGCTCGCGCACCCGACCCGCTTTGAGGGCGCGCTTCAAGTCGGCGACGCTGCGGATGTGGAGCTCGTCGTAGAGGGCTTTGACACGCTTGGGACCGAGACCGCGCACGTGCGTGAGCCGAGCGAGCGCCTCCGGCGTGCGTTTCTTTGCCTCCTCGAGCTGGCGCAGCCTGCCGGTCTCGACGATGGCCTCGATCTTCGCGGCGATGGCCTTGCCGATACCCGGCAGGCTGGAGAGATCCCGCCCCTCGGCGAGCATATCGATCATGCTCCTGGAGCTTTCGGCGATGAACCGCGCGGCGTTGCGATAGGCGCGGATACGAAAGGGATTGGCACCCGCGATCTCTTCCAGGTCCGCCAGCTCGTCGAGCATGGCGGCGATCTCGCCGTTCGAGACGCTCGCCCTCCCTGCCCGGGGACGGCGAGCCGACCTGCTGCCCGACTTACCCATCGTTATCCTCGCCTCGACGCTAATCGCAACCATCTCGCTGCATCTTGACGCGGATCAACGTGGCCGGTTCCCCCTTCGACCGAAGATAGGCAAAAGGTCCAACCACGAGGAGACACGTCATGACGCTTCCAGCCGACATCCAGGAAACCGTGACGCGAGAGCTCTCGAACGTCATGGAAGCCGTCATCGACAACTACGAGGCCCAGGGCCATGGCCCGGCAACGCTGAGATCCGTGCGCGAGGCGATGGCCGGTGGCCTGTTCGAGCACCTGGCGGCTGAGGGACGGGTGCGGCCCGAGGACAAAGCCAATCTCATGCTGGAGGTCGAGGCGCTCATCGACGGCTCGGGCGACGACGCACTCGCCGTGAGGTTCACCCGCCCCCGCGCCAGCGAGGACCTGACCACCGTCATCGAGGCCTTCCTGGACGAGACGGACGAGGGCCCGCCGCCGACGCTATCCACGGTGCGCGATGCCATGCAGCAGGGGCTTCTCGCGAGGCTGGTCGGTCACGGCCAGCTCGACAGCGAGGACGAGCAGTCGCTGCTCGACGAGATCGACGCGATGATCGAGCGCCACGGCATGGGCGCCCTGGCCGAAGAGTTCCTGCATTTTTATTGAGTCAATCGTCGAACAGCACGACTGACTCGACGTCGGCGGCGCCGACGGCCATGGGATGCCCGCGCACCATGCCGTGCGTGCGCGTGCACAGGTAATACACACCGATACTTTCGTCGTGCAGGATGGCCTCCACCGTCTCTTCCGTGAGCGGATGAACCTTGCCGACCTCGATCGCATACACCTCGTCGCCGTGGCGGTGAGTGAGGCGGAATATCTTCTGGTCCGCCAGGCAAGCTCCGAGCTCGCCCGCGAGGAAGTCTCTCAGTTCGCTGTAGATCTTGCGCTGCTCTGACGCATCATGCGCGTGAGGAAGAAAAAACTTCACCCTGTCGTCCCCCCGGCCGGCTGGCGGCCGCGTGCTCGCCTGACAATCAGGCCTTTTTCGCATATTCTCGCAGCCGAGCGATGATACCGATCAAGGGGCCGCCGTCGCAGGCGCGGCGAGCCGCTGCACAGCGGACTGGTTGATCCCGATCAACGCAGACCGCGGCGATTGATTGGATTATTTTGCCATCCTTTTCTTAAAAGCAGGTGTCATGCAGCAACCATTGCAGATCGACTGGCGGGGTATGGATCCGTCACCGGCCCTCGAAGCCAACATTCGCGAGCGGGCGGAGAAGCTCGAGACGTTTTGCGACCACATCATCGGCTGCCGCGTGGTAGTCGAACAGGTCCATCGACACAAGCATCGCGGCAATCTGTTCAACGTGCGCGTGGACGTGTCCGTTCCCGGCAAGACCCTGGTCGTAGACCACGAGCACCGCAAGGATCATGCCCACGAGGATGCCTTCGTCGCAGCCCGTGACGCCTTCGAGGCGATGAAGCGACAGCTTCAGGATTTCGTGCGGCGCGAGCGAGGCCATGTCAAGACCCACGAGGTGCCACCGCACGGCCACGTCGTCGAGCTCTTTCCGCACATGGACTATGGCCAGCTCAACACACCGGACGGCCGACTCATCTACTTTCATCGCAACAGCGTGGTCAACGGTGATTTCGACAAGCTCGAGATCGGCACCGAGGTGCGCTTCACCGAGGAGATGGGCGACGAGGGGCCACAGGCGAGCACGGTGTTGATCGTCGGCAAGCACCACATCGTCGGCTAGCGGGCATCGCGCCGCGCGCCGGCGTGCGCTACGCGGCGATGGATTCCGGCGGCGGCGCTCCCGGCACCTCGTCGGGAGCCGGCGGCTCCTCTGCCGGCGGCGCCGGGGGCGTCTCCGGCTCGCTCGGCGGCTCCTCCTGGGGAGCGCCCGGCTCGGGCACGTCCTCCGGCGGGCGCCACTCGCCATGTTCGAGAGTCACTGAATACACGCTTGCAGTCTCCATGTTCTCGCTCGAAGTCAGTAGCGGATTAATACCGGTTTCCGCGACCGCCCCCTTGAGCGCGATCAAGTGAAGCGGCATCACCGCCCGGCAGGCTCGGCGGCCATCCCGGCTCACGCCAGCCCGCCCCCGCCTGGCCACTGAAGCACCAGGGTCTGCTCCGGCCCCTCGTCTGCGCGGGTGCCGAACCGTCTCCCCTCCCGGTTCAGCACCTCCCGCAGCCAGCGCCGATCGGCAGCCGGGGCGCGGGAGATGCGAAAGTTCCGTATGCGCGTCGGCGTCAGCGCGATACGGGCGGCCCCGCCGCTGGCGGGATCCATGGTCAGAAAATACATCAGACCGAGGTCATCCCTGAACTGCTCGTAGCCTTCGATCCCCTCGTAGTCGCTGAGGAAGTCGCCACAGCCGTAGATGACGGGCCTGCCCCGGTGGACTTCCATGCCCTTTACGTGATGCGACGAATGCCCGTGAACGACGTCGATGCCCGCCTCGTCGATCAGCATGTGCGCGAACCGCTGCTGCTCCTCGGGCACCGCGTAGCCCCAGTTGCCTCCCCAGTGAATGGAGGCAACCACGATGTCCCCCGCCCGCTTTACCCGCGCGACGCCGTCCGCGATGCCCCTGAGCGTGCGATGCGAGAGATCCGTGAGCAGATTGATACCGGGTCTGTCCTGCGTCGCCGCCCACCGCTGCGGGATACCGCTCGACACGGCGCCGAACGCGAACACCGCTACCCGGCCGGCAGCGCCTGCGTCGAGCACCGCGGGCGCCGCGGCTTCGTGCGCATTGCGGCCTGCGCCGACCGCGCTGATGCCGGCCGACGCGAGCGTGGCGAGCGTTTCCTCCAGCCCGGCGTAGCCCCAATCGAGCACGTGGTTGTTGGCGAGCACGCAGCAGTCGATGCCGGCCGCGGACAGGCAGGCGATGTTGTCCGGATGCATGCGATAGTGGACTCCCTTGCCGCGCCAATGATCGTCGCTGCGGGTAATCGCCGTCTCGAGGTTGACGATACGCACGTGCGGAGCGACGCGTTCGAACTCGGCGAGAGCGTCTCCCCACACGTAGTCGTATGTGACCGGAGCCGGGATGCTGCCATGCCGCTCCTCGGCAAGCTCCACGTAGCGGCGTGCCGATTGCACGTACGCCTCGTGCAGAACGGGGCTGCCCGGCGAGGGCAGGATTTGATCGATCCCTCGGCCGGTCATTACGTCGCCGCACAGAAACAGGGTGAGCGGGCTCTTCGCGCCGCTAAGCCGTCGCGGGGAGGCGCCGGCCTCCGCCCCCGGGCCCGCCGACAGTCGAATCCGGCCGACGCCGGAGGACCCGGCGACGGCCACCTCGCCGATGCGCTTCAAGGCACCTCTACGACTCGGATTCATGACGCCGATCATAGCGACCGGCCACACGCCGGACGATGCTCTGTGTCAATGAACACAGAGCGCTGAGCGTGAGCAACTCCGACGAAGACGTACTGGCGCAGGTGCGAAAGGCTATCGGCGCGGAGAGCCGTGTGGACCTGCACCGTTATCCGCTGCACACAGCCTACGAGAACGGCGTCCTCACGCTGGAGGGCGACGTCGAGGACATCGCGGTGAAGAAGCTCGTCCTCGAGCGCGCGGCAGCCGTAGCCGAAGTCACCGGGATCGTCGACAGGCTGCACGTGACCCCCGCCCAGGCCATGGGCGACGGCGAGATTCGCGACCACGTTCGCGACGCATTGACGGGCGAGCCGGTGTTCTCCGAGTGCACAATCCGCGTGCGGGACGGCGAGCGTGTCGAGGCGGTTCGCCAGCCCGACCGTGCGTGCGGCGATATCACGATTTCCGTGCTCGACAGCATCGTCACGCTGGACGGCGAGGTGCCGAGCCTCACCCACAAACGTCTCGCCGGAGTGCTGGCATGGTGGGTGCCCGGAAGCCGCGACGTGGTCGACGGCCTCGGCGTGGAGCCGCCCGAGCAGGACCATGACGGTGAGGTTACCGATGCGGTTCGCATGGTGCTGGAAAAGGATCCCCTCGTCGACGCAGCCAGGGTGCGTGTGAGCGCAACGAACTATGTGGTGACTCTCGAGGGCCTCGTGCCCAGCGAGTCAGAGCGTGAGATGGCCGAGCTCGACGCATGGTACGTGCTCGGCGTCGACAAGGTCGTAAATCGCATCGAAGTGCGCCCGTGATGCACGTAAATCGAGCGTCACGCGAGATATCTCAGCTATGAGCCGGATGGGCGTTTCGGCATGGACCGTATGTCGGGGCGGCCCTCCCGGCGGGAGAGTAGTCATGCCCGTGTACGAATATCGATGCCAGAAGTGTGGCCGGAAATTCGAGCGCATCGAGCGCATCAAGGAGCACGGCTCCAGGCACGAGCGCTGCCCAAAATGTAAGAGCACGCAGGTGACGCAGATTCTCGGCACTTTTTTCGCGAAAACGTCGAAAAAGAGCTGAGCTCGCGACCCGGGCAGGGTGCGGACGACGAAGGACGAACGGCGTAGCGGCTGCAAGAAACCGTGCAACACAGGAAAATCCTGGTAACCGGCGCGCTGGGACAGATCGGAACAGAGCTTACCCGAGCCCTGCGCATGCGTTACGGCGAGGACAACGTCCTTGCGACCAGCCGCCGATCGACCCCGGCGCACTCCGATTCCGGACCCTTCGCCAGGCTGGACGTCACCGATGCCGGCGCCCTCGCGCAGATCGTCGAGCAGCAGCGCATCGAAGTCATCTACCATCTCGCCGCGATCCTGTCTGCGGTCGGTGAGGACAATCCGCAGCTCGCGTGGGCGGTCAACATGAACGGTCTTTACAACGTTCTCGAGGTTTCCCGTCGCTTCCAGGTCGCCCAGGTGTTCTGGCCGAGCTCAATCGCGGTTTTCGGTCCCGGCGCGCCGCGCGAGCGCACGCCCCAGGAGACGATCATGCGCCCGACGACCGTCTACGGGGTTACGAAGGTCGCCGGGGAGCTGCTCTGCGATTACTACGTTCGCCGCTACGCACTGGACGTTCGCGGCGTGCGTTACCCGGGCGTCATCAGCAGCGGCGCGCCGCCGGGGGGTGGCACCACGGATTACGCAGTCGAGATGTTCTACGCCGCCGTCGAATCACGACCCTACACGTGCTTCGTCCGTGAGGACACGGTTCTGCCCATGATGTACATGCCGGACTGCATCAAGGCTGCGCTGGATCTCATGTCAGCCGAGCGTTCCGCGCTTCGCCACCACAACTCTTTCAACGTGGCCGCCATGAGCTTCTCGGCGGGCGAGCTCGCACAGGCCGTCCGGGCGCACATTACCGACTTTGTCTGCGAGTTCCGCCCGGACCATCGCCAGGCGATCGCCGATACCTGGCCGCGCTCCATCGACGACTCGGCTGCACGCACGCAGTGGAAGTGGGCGCCGCAATTCGATCTGCACGCCATGACCGCGGACATGCTCGAGAAACTCCGCGCGGGGAAACACGTCGACTGAAGGCTCTTCGCCTGTTGCCGATTCGAGCAACCGTTACGGCCCGGGAAAGCGGCCGTGCATCGCATCGTGCCCGGGAGCTAGAAGAATTCCCGATCGACCCGGGCGGCCAGCGCCTTCATCTGCTCGGAGACATTCACCTCGTAGGCCGGCGCTTTGTCGATGCTGCGCAGCGGCTCGGGCAGACGGGCAAGCTGCTCGGCGGTGCGCTCGCGTATGCGCTCGAGCGATGGCGAGGGCGCGGTGCGCCGGCCACCTTTCATGACCGCCTCTACCAGGGGCTCGCCGTCCCTCGTGTCGTCCGCGGTGGTGAGCACGTCGTGGGAAAAAAAGCCCCCGCTGGCCTCGTAACGGTACACCTGCTTGCTTCCCGGCCAGGTCGCCTTGCCGGTCGAGCGCTTGCGTCGCGGGCGACCGGCGTAGGCCTGAAGCTTGTAGACACAGTCGAGCGAGGGGGCGTCTTCGGAGATATCCAGGCGCGTGCCGATACCGAATCCGTCCACCGGCGCCCCGGCCGACAGCAGCCGGTGGATGGAGTACTCATCGAGGTTGCCGCTGCAGAAGATGGCGGTTCTCTCGCAGCCGCCCTCGTCCAGTATGCGGCGCACACGCCGCGAGAGCGCATCCAGATCGCCGCTGTCCAGGCGCACGCCCTTGATCGCGATACCGAGCTCGTCGAGCCTCGGTTTCAACTCGACGACCTTGTGAGCCCCGGCCTCGGTATCGTAGGTGTCGATCAGCAGCACGGTGTTATTCGGCTGTGAGCGCGCAAAGTCGAAGAACGACTCCGTCTCGGAGTCATGCGCCTGAACGAACGAATGCGCCATGGTTCCAAACGAAGGTATGCCGAACTCCTTCTCGGCCAGCACCGTTGCCGTACCGGCGAAACCCGCGATGTAGCTCGCCCGGGCCGCGGCCATCGCCGCCTCGGCGCCGTGGGCCCGGCGCATGCCGAAGTCCACCAGCAGCTTGTCCGGGGCCACCATCACGCAGCGCGCGGCCTTGGAAGCAATCAGCGTGTGCACGTGCAGGATGTTGATGAGCCGGCTTTCGATGATCTGGGCCTGGGGCAGGGGTGCCACGACCCTGAGAATCGGCTCGTCGGCGAAGAACACGGTGCCTTCGGGCGCCGCATACACATCGCCGGTAAAGCTCAGCGTCGACAGGTAGTCGATGAACTGCGGACTGAATCGCTCGGTGGAGGCCATCCACTCGAGCTCGGCCTCAGTGAAGCCGAACCCTTCGAGGAAATCGAGCGCCAGCTCGAGTCCGCACGCGAGGAGAAAGTTCCGTTTCTCCGGCAGACGGCGAACGAAGAACTCGAATACCGCCTCGTCGTGCATTCCCTGCTGCACGTATCCATTCAGCATCGAGAGCTGGTACAGGTCGGTCAGCAGTACGCTGTTGGTCGCATAAGCCATATCGCTGCTCACTCAGCCGGGTCTGTTGGTGGTGCGCGTGCTTACGGCGATCGGGGTGTCCATCTCGCACGCCGATCCGGCTATGCTGATCAGGCTTGCTCGAGCTCGCTCAGGTCGATGGGTGTTGCACCGAGCTCCTGCATCTGCGCGACGGCGCGCTCGCCATCGCCCGGCTCGACATCGACGGCGCGTATCGCATCGGTGAGCAGGAAAACTTCGAAGCCGTGCGACAGCGCGTCCTTGACGGTGTACAGGACGCAGTAGTCCGTGGCCAGACCACCGACAAAAACGCGCTCTACCCCACGCTCGCGCAAATCTTCTGCCAGATCCGTCTCTTCGAAATCCGAATACGCTTCGCGCTCCGGTGTCTGCGCCTTGTCCACCACGGTGCTGCCGGGTGGGCGCATCAAATCGGATGCGAATGCCGCGCCGTCACTCCCGGCGACACAGTGCGGCGGCCAGGGTCCGCCCTGCTCTTTGAACGAGCAATGGTTCACCGGATGCCAGTCACGGGAGAAAAATACCGGCAGATCACGCTCGGCAAACGCTTCGATGTATCGATTGATCACGGGCACGACGGCGTCGCCATCGGGAACCGCCAGCGCGCCTCCCGGCAGGAAGTCGTTCTGCACGTCGACCACCAGCAAGGCATCGCCGGTGCCCGGTTTCACGTTCGAGCTCATTTGCTCACCCGGCGAAGAGCGGCCCGTTCGCTTAATCCGCCTCTCAGCAACCTCCGCGCCATGCCACTACATCCTCTCTCGGCAAATGCATTATAGTTGTGTCGTCGCGCCCCCTGACCGAGCAGGATGCCAGCTTGAAGAGCGAGAATCTACGTCTATTTTGCCTCAACGCCAGCCGCGGGTTCGCCGACAAGTTGAGCCGGGAGCTGGGCGTCGCTTTGAGTCCCCACGAAGAGCGTGAGTTCGAAGACGGCGAGCACAAGGCAAGACCTCTGACCAGCGTGCGCGGCAAAGACGTCTACGTCATTCAGTCTCTCTACGCGGAGCCGGGAAACAGCGTCAACGACAAGCTGTGCAGATTGCTGTTCTTCGTCGGTGCGCTTCGCGATGCGTCGGCCGAGCGGATCACGGTCGTCGCACCTTATCTCGCTTACGCGCGCAAGGATCAGAAATCAAAGTCCAGGGATCCCGTCACGACGCGCTACGTCGCCCAGATGTTCGAGGCCGTCGGCACCGACCGTGTGGTGACCCTCGACGTGCACAATCTTGCGGCTTTTCACAATGCCTTCCGTTGCCGAACGGAGCACCTCGTGGCGACCAAGCTCATGGTCTCGTTCTTTTCACAGGTTCTCTCGGGCAATCGCATCGCGGTCGTGTCCCCGGACATCGGTGGCGTGAAAAGGGCCGAGCTTTTTCGCCAGACATTACAGCAGGCAATGGGCGGCGACATCGGCTCGGCCTTCATGGAGAAGCAGCGAAGCGGCGGCGTCGTGAGCGGTGACACGCTCGTTGGCGACGTCTCGGGCCGAGCCACGATAATACTCGACGATCTGATCAGCAGCGGCACGACCATCGCACGCGCGGTGAACGCGTGCGCAGCGGCGGGGGCGGAAAACATCTATGCCGCGGCGACGCACGGCGTGTTCACCGGAAACGCGAGCGATAATCTTTCCCTCGATGCGCTCACGAAGGTGGTGATCACCGACACCATTCCAGTCTCGGGACTCGAGGGCCCGGCCGCCGGCAAGATCGTGCTGCTGGATTCGGCGGCTCTTTTCGCCGAGGCCATCCGGCGGCTGCACGGGGACGGCTCGATCGTCGATCTGCTCTCGCTCTGAGACTACGCTTCGAGCGCCCTGCCGAGAAAGTCGCTCGCCAATGTGAGGTAAACGCTCGCTCTTCTCAGCCATTTCTCCGCATCGGCAATCTCCGAATCGCGAAGGTGCCAGGCCGCGAGCTTGGCGCGCAGCAAAGCACGCTGACTCTTGTAGAACTCGAAAAGACGGCTTGCCGGGCGATCGCCGGTGATTTCGCAGTAAATCTCCAGAAACAGCTCGCCGGCCCACGCGCTTCCCAGGACATGACATTCGAGGGTCAGGAAGGCCAACTCGTCCACCGGATCGACGATTCTGAACTCGCGGTTGAATTCCAGGCAATCGATGACGACCGGCGGATCGGTGAGGCAGATGTGCTCCGGTCGCAGGTCGCCATGGCCTTCGACGATGTGTCCCGCGCGCGCCCGCTCGCGCAGCAGCTCGCCCTGGTCGTCCAGAAACCGAAGCTGCCCGTCGCTGATGCGTCCGAGCACCTCGGCGGGCAGCGCGTAGTCGGGCAGGCTGAGCGCCGTCGTGTTCTCCTGAACGGCCTTGTGAAGGTCGCTGAGATAGGTCTGTGGCGCGACCGCAAGCGCATCGGCGTTGCGGTAGAACCCGGCCATCAGCAACGCTGCGGGACGAAGTTCGTCGGCCGTCGGGTTGCCGTGCTCGAGCTGCCAGTCGAGCATCTGCTCGCGGGGCAGGCGGCGCATCTTGACCAGCCAGTCGAGCGTTTCGCCGTCGCCGGCGAGCGCCAGCCGGCCGCCGGCGTCGACGGTGAGCGGCACGAGATCCAGATACACATCCGGGGCAAGCCGCCTGTTGAGCGCGATCTCCCGGGCGCCATCCTCGCGCCGGGCCTCGACGGTGCTGAAGTCCAGAAAGTCGTAGCGCACCGGCTTCTTGAGCTTGAAGGCATGGCGGTCGGTGAGAAACACCCACGCCATGTGGGTCTCGACGCACTCCACCTTGCGGGTTGCGTCCGCATACGCCGCGGGCTGGGTCAGAAACGCCAGCTTGGCCTCGGTGCCGTCGTCGAAGCGCCGGTAAGTGGACGGCCTCATGCGCGCATCACGCACCGGCCTTGCCGCTCGCTCGGCGGCTCGGCGCCCTTCCCAGATGGCGCTCTACCAACGGGGTCCTCGGTGGCATTTTCTTGACCTGGCTCATCCCGGCCGATTTCGGCGTTGAGTATTTTTGAATCTATGACGCTTTTCCGCGACCGTGCCGATGCGGGCCGCCAGCTTGCGGCGCGCCTCGAGGATTATAAGGGCAAGGCAGAGGTCCTGGTTCTGGCGCTGCCCCGTGGCGGGGTGCCGGTGGCCTTCGAGATCGCGACCGCCATCAACGCGCCCCTGGACGTCATGACGGTGCGCAAGCTCGGCACGCCCGGGCAGCCGGAGCTTGCCATGGGGGCCATCGCCACCGGCGGTGTGCGCGTCATGAACGAGGACGTGCTGCGCATGTGCGCGATCAGCGAGGAGGCGATCGCCGCCGTCGCCGAGCGCGAGCTCAAGGAGCTTGCACGCCGGGAGCAGGCCTACCGGGGTGACCGGAAGCGCCCCGAGATAGCCGGAAAGGTCGTCATTCTGGTCGACGATGGCGTTGCCACGGGGGCCACCATGCGGGCCGCGATCGCCGCACTGAGACAGCTGGCACCGGCGAAAATCGTCGTCGCCGTGCCCCACGGCGCCGAGGAGACCTGCGAGACGCTGCGCCGCGAGGCCGACGAGCTGGTATGTCTGGCGACCCCGTGGCCCTACATGGCCGTGGGCAGGTGGTATCAGAACTTCACCCAGACCAGCGACGCCGAGGTCGCCAGGCTGCTCGCGGCCGCCAACGAGCCGCGCGTCGCGCGATCCGAATGATGCGCGGCCGCTGACGGGGGCTCGGTGGTGTCGCGGGAGCCGCACGAGGAGGAGCGCCTGGTCGAGGTCGAGACCGCCGGCGTCACGCTCGAGGGAAATCTGGGCATTCCGGCGCCCGCCGGCGGCATCGTGCTGTTCGCCCACGGCAGCGGCAGCAGCAGGCACAGCCCGCGCAACCGCATGGTGGCGGGACACTTCCGCGAGGCGGGGCTCGCCACCCTGCTCATCGACCTGCTGACCGCGGAAGAGGAACAGATCGATCTGCGCACGCGGCATTTGCGTTTCGACATCGATCTGCTCTCCGAGCGGCTGAGCGGGGCGGTGGATTGGATTTCCGGGCAAGCGGAAACCGCGTCGCTCAGGATCGGCTGCTTCGGCTCGAGCACCGGCGCCGCGGCCGCCCTGCGCGCCGCCGCGGCACGTCCCGAGCAGGTGGCGGCGGTGGTATCACGGGGCGGCAGGCCGGATCTCGCCGGCGACGCGCTGGCCCGGGTCATGGCCCCCACCCTGCTCATCGTCGGCGGCAACGACTGGCAGGTGCTCGAGCTCAATCGCGAGGCCCAGCAGGCCATGCGGGCGGTGACCCGCCTGGAGATCGTTGCGGGGGCGACGCATCTTTTCGAGGAGCCGGGCACCCTCGAGGAAGTCATCCGGCTCGCGCGGAACTGGTTCTGCGTGCATCTGGCCGCCCCGGACGAGAAGGCCTGAGGTCGGCTTCGACGTCAATCGCGCAGCGCACTCTCCCGTGCCTGTTGCCGGGTGATGAGTCCGACCAGATCCGAGAGCTGCTCGGCGATGAGCCCGAGCACGTCGTCCACGGCGAGGATGCCGACGAGATTTTCCTGTGAGTCCACCACCGGCAATCTGCGTATCCCCTTCGTGCGCATCACCTTTATCGCATCGAGCAGCTTGGTGTCCTCGTCGACGGTCTGCAGCTCGTAGCTCATGACGTCGCCGACGTTGACGGCCTCGAGATCCACGTCCTCGGCAAGGATCTCCAGCACGATGTCGCGGTCGGTCAGGATTCCCAGAGGCTTGGACGCGCCGTTTGTCTTGTCGACGACGATGACGTCGCCGACGTGGTGGGTGCGCATGAGATCGATCGCTTTGCGCACCGATTCGGTTCTGTCGATGACAACCACGTCACGGTTGCAATATTCACCAGCAGACATGTCCGCCTCCTCAGTTGACTTCGAGGCATCGCCCCGAACGGGACCGACACAATAGGGCACCGGGCGTCCACCGGCAACTCGCCGACGCCCGTGCGCTCAGCAGCTCCGGCGTGCCATGATACCCGCCTGCGGCGGCCGGTTGATCGGGATCATGGCCCGCGCCCGCTGCCGCGTGCCTAGTGTGGACGCATGATACGCGTCGTCGATGTGCCCGAGCTGCGGGAGCGCCTGCACGTTTTTCGCGATCGCGGCGAGGCCGGCGAGGTGCTTGCCGGGATTCTCGCCGAATACCGCCACGGCGACGCCCTGATACTGGCGATTCCCTCCGGTGGCGTGCCGGTTGCGACGGCCGTTGGCCGGTGCCTGGGCCTGCCGGTGGATATCGCCGTCGTCAGCAAGATCACCTTCGCCTGGAACACGGAGGCCGGCTACGGAGCGGTCGCCTTCGATGGCACCCTGCGCCTGAACGAGACGCTGCTCGCCCGCACGGGTCTCGACAGGCGCCAGGTCGAAGCCGACATCGAGCGCACGCGCAGCAAGGTGGAGCGACGCGTCGCCTGCATGCGCCGCGGCCGGCCGCCGCTCGACCTCACTGGACGCACACTCATCGTCGTCGACGACGGTCTCGCCTCCGGATTCACCATGCGCGTGGCGGTCGAGGCGCTGGCGCGCGAGGGGGCCGCTTGCATCGCCGTGGCCGTTCCCACCGGCCATGCCGATGCCCTCGCGGATTTCCCCTCACCCGTGCAGTCCGTCTACTGTGCGAACGTGCGCAGTGGATGGCGTTTCGCCGTGGCAGACGCCTACCAGCACTGGTCCGACGTCGACGATGCAGAAGCCGTCCGAGCGCTGCAGACATCCCGCTCCCACGAGTAGCGCGGCGAGCGGATCCTCGCCGGGCTCGACTTCACCCTTGGGAAAGTCCCGATAGTTGTAGACTCGCAGCAGCAGGTAGCGCCATTCGTCGTCGAAGCGACGCACGATGATGACGCCCGCGGACAACCAGGATGGCTCATTCTCACCCATCGGATGCCATGCCAACCGAGGCTCGCGCGACGGTCCCGTGGCCGACGTGCCCGCGCCGTGCGGCGCCCGGTGGCCGGGTGCACGCACCATGACCGACGCCGAGTGCGTGGCATTTCTGCAGTGGGCGCTGCCGCGGCTCGACATGCGCTGGGCCGGCTTTCGAAAGGTGCGCCGGCAGGTCTGCCGGCGCATCGGGCGGCGGCTTCGCGAGCTCGGACTGCCGGACACCACGGCCTATCGCCAAATCCTCGCGCGCAACGCCGACGAGTGGCGCTTTCTCGACAGCGCCTGCCGCATCACCATCTCGCGTTTCTACCGCGACCGCGGCGTGTTCGACGCGCTCGGCGCGATCGTGATCCCGGCGCTCGCGCGCGCGGCGCACGCGCGCGGCGCGCACGCGCTTGCCTGCCTCAGCCTCGGCTGTGCCTCGGGCGAGGAACCCTACTCTGTCAAGCTTCTCTGGGAGCTCGGCTGCGCGGGTGAAGGCGATGGCCTCGCCCTGCGCGTGACGGGCATCGACGCGCACCCGGTGATGCTCGAGCGGGCGCGCCGCGGCTGCTTCCACCCGGGCAGCCTCAAGGATCTGCCCGAGTCCTGGCGCAGTCGCGCATTCGAGCGTGCCGACGACGAATGGTGCCTGCGCCCGGAGTTCCGCCGGGGCGTCGCCTTCGTCGAAGGCGACGTGCGCGCTGCGCTGCCGGCGGGCCCCTTCGATCTGGTGCTGTGCCGGAACCTGGTCTTCACCTACTTCGCCGACTCGCTGCAGCGCCGGATCCTCGCGCAGCTGCACGCGCACATGCACGCGGGGGCGGCGCTGGTCGTCGGTATCCACGAGTCGCTTGCCGGGGACAGCACCGGCTTTCGCCCCTGGGACGGCGCCCGCTGCACCTACCGGCGATTGTGATCAACGCCGCCCGCGAGCGGCAAGGCACGCTACGGGCGCATGCGACCGCCGTAAAGCGAAAGCCACTTGAGGATATCCTCGCGCTGAATGAGGCCCACCAGGCGGCCGTGGTCGATCACCGGCAGCTGGTTGACGCCTTCTCGCGACAGGCGCTGCAGCGCCTGCGCCGCGTCGGTGTCGGTGCCGATGCTGGCGAGCCGCTCGGCCGGCGTCATGATGTCGCCGACGCGCGTGGCGGGCCACGCTTCGCGCGGCGTGCGGCGGATATCGTGCAGGCACACCAGGCCGAGCAGATGGCCGTCATCGATGACGGGGAACGCGCGCTGATCGCTGCGCATGAGTCGCTCATCGATGAGCGTCTCGACGGACATGGCCGGGTTCACCGACAACAGATCGCGCCGCATGAGGCGCGCCACGGGCACGCCGTGCAGCGCCTCGCTCACCAGCAGCTGGCGGTAGCTCATGAGCGCGGCGTTGTTGAGGAACCAGCCGATGAGCGCGAGCCACATGCCGGGAAAGACACCGCTGCCGAAAAACGGCACCTGCACGCCCAGCATCATGGCGACGCCGAGCATGATGAGCAGCCACGCGAAGCCCTGGCCGAGCCTGGATGCCCATTGTGTCGCTTGCAGAAGATCCCCGCTCGCGCCCCACAGGATGGCGCGCAGCACGCGCCCGCCGTCGAGGGGAAAGCCGGGCACCAGGTTGAACAACGCGAGAATGATGTTCACCGGGCCGAGCCAGACCAGCAGCGTCGAGACGGGGTTCAATTGGGCCAGGGCGGCCTCGCCTTGCTCCAGATCCACGGGCCCGGCAAATATCCCGGCGAGGAACAGAAACGACACGCCGAGGACGAAGCTCGTGATGGGGCCGGCGACGGCCATCCACAGCTCCGCCCGCCACGTGTGCGGCTCGCTCTCGAGCTGCGCGACACCGCCGAAAATGAAAAGCGTAATGGCGTTGACGGGGATCCCCTTGGCGCGGCCGACCAGGGCGTGGGAAAGCTCGTGGACGAGAATGGAGACGAAGAACAGAAAGGCCGCCGCGAGGGCCGTCGTCCACGTGACCAGCGCAGGCCAGTCGGGATGCCAGACGGGAAACTGTAAGCTTCCGAGAGCGTAGGTGATCAGAGCGAATATGATCGCCAGACTCGGATCCACGTGAATCGCGATACCGGCGATCCGACCGACGCGAAAGCCGAACGCTCGGCCTCCCGGTTTCGACGACATCGCTCCGCCCCCCCTCGGCGAATTCCAGCCCATCAGGCGTCCGAGTGCACGGTCTCACCCCGAACCGGCGCGACCCGGTGAGCACCGCGACTCGCGAGGATTTTTATCAGCTATCGTGAAAGCTGCGCAAGTGCTCGGCGGCGCCCGGGGCGCGCAGCTTGCGCAGCGCCCGGTTGGCGATCTGACGCACGCGTTCCCGGCTGATGCCGAACTCCTTGCCGATCTCGTCCAGGGTGTGCTCGGCGTTCATTCCGATGCCGAAGCGCATGGCCAGAATCCTCGACTCACGCGGGTCGAGGTCGGCGAGCAGCGCCTGGGCGTCGGCCTGCAGCGCCAGATCCGTGGCCGTGTCGAAGGGCGCCTCCGCGCTTTCGTCCTCCAGCACGGCACCGAGGCGGAACTCCTCGTCGTCACCGATGGGCGCATCGAGCGAGATCGGTTCGCGCGTGAGATTGAGCAGCTCGTTGACCTTCTCGATGGGCATGTCGACGCGCTCGGCGAGATCCTCGGTGGCGGGCTCCTCTCCGCTTTCCTGGAGCATTCGCGAGGACGTCCGGTTGACCCTTCTCAACGCGTCCATGCGATGCACCGGCACGCGAATGGTGCGCCCCTTGTCGGCGATGGCGCGGGTGATGGCCTGACGGATCCACCAGGTGGCATAGGTCGAGAACTTGAAGCCCCGGCGGTACTCGAACTTGTCGACGGCCCGCATCAGGCCGATGTTGCCTTCCTGGATCAGGTCGAGGAAGGGCAGGCCGCGGTTGCGGTACTTCTTGGCGATGGAGACCACCAGACGCAGGTTGGATTCGACCAGGTGGTTCTTTGCCCGGCGGGCCTTGGTCTCACCGATATTCATGCGGGCACAGGCAGCCTCGAGCTCCGCAACGGGCAGGCCCGCCTCGGATTCGATTCGTGCCGTGTGGGCCCGGCCACGGTCTGCGCGCGCGCGCGCCGCGAGATCGCGCAGCCGCTCGGCGACCTCATCCAGGACCTTGGGCAGAAAATCGATGCGCATGAAGGCGCGCGTCAGCTTCGCGCGTGCATCGTGCGCCGTCTCGCTGTCGATGCCGTGCTCCGCGAGCGCCCGCTCGAGCTGCGCGTGCAGCGAGCGCAGCCGCGCCAGGCGGCGCCTCGCGAGAAGGAACTCCGGTCTTTCCGCGGGCCGCTCATCGCCTTCGTCGTATTCGTCGCGCGCCGCGCGCACCACCAGGGTGTGCATGCCGGCGTCGCCCGCCGCCACGCGCGCGGCAAGCTCGAGCGCGTACGCGCTCGCCGCGGGGCACAGCGCCATCGCCCGCAGGCGCTCGGCGAGTCCCTCCTCGAGGCGCTGCGCCAGCGCCACCTCCTGCTCGCGGGTGAGCAGCTCGGCGCCGCCCATCTGGCGCATGTAGGCGCGCATCAGGTCCGCGGAGGGACGCGAATCATCGGTGCCCGCGGCCAGGGCGGCGGCGAATTCGTCGAGCGCCGCGTCCTCGTCCTCGACGCTCTCGAGCGGCCCAAACAACAGGTTCCCGTCCGGCGCCTCGTCGACGATCTCGACGCCCAGATCGGCGAACACCGCGACCACGGGCTCGAGCGCGTCGACGTCGCCGAGGGGCTCTCTGAGCGCGTCGCGCAGCTCGTCGTAGGTCAGGTAGCCCTGCTCACGTCCCCTGCGGATCGCCGCCCGCATCCGCGATCGCCCGATTTTGAATGGCTCGTTCATCTGCTTCATGTGCTGCAATGCGCTTGCGCGCCGTAAAAGTCATCGATATAGACCGCGGAAATGGCAGTAAGTTCCTGCTTTAGCTGATTTTTCTCTTCGGTCGCGAAAGCCGCGCCGGCCCGGCGTGGCGGGCTGCGGGCCGCTTCAGCGCACCAGCAGGGCGGCGCAGTCGAGGCGCCCCTGGAGGGCGTGCACGGTGTCGATCATGAGCGCACTCGCCGAGGCCGGCATGACCAGCATGCCGGTGTGCTGCTCGCGCACGGTGTCGAGCAGCGCGGCGGCGTCGGGACGGATGAGGGTGTGGAATCGCGCCGGTTGCCCGCCGAGGGTCTCCTCGGCGCGCGCACGCAGGCGTTCGCCTCCCTGCGTCGACGCCGCGGTCAGGATCACCGAAAGCGGGCGCTTCTCGGTCTCGGCGAGCCGACGTCCCACCTCGAGCGCGCGCCTCGCCGCCGCCGAGCGGTCGAAGACCACCACGACCGGCGCCCGCCCCTCGCGCCAGCGACGCGCCTGCGCGGCGGCGTCCTCGTACGCCCACAGCACGCGTCTCATCGCGGGAACCAGCGTCACATCGGCTTCGGCGACGGCTTTCACCAGCAGCGCCGTGACCGCGCCGCGCGCGACGCTGAACGACCAGGCGACACCGGCCTCCTCCGCCGCCCGCGCCAGCACCTGCTCGGCGGCGGACGCCTGGGAGGCGAGCTGACGGGACAGCTCGCCCGCCTGCACCGGGCGGCGCACGCTGGTGGTGCGGCAGATCTCGATGGCGAGCGGCAGCTCGGCGAGATGCAGCAGATCGATGTCCTCGAGAAATATCCCGGCGAGCTCCGACGCGGTCTCGCGCGCGAAGCGCGCGGCCCAGCCGAGCAGCTGGGCCTCCGCGGCCTCGCCGCGCAGGGCCACCGTGATGCGCCGGGCGCGGCGTTTCTCCGTTGCCGTGCTCACGATGCCTCCTCCCCGCCCTGCTCGGACGCGAAAGCCCGGCGGCTCTCGGCGAGCTCGATGAGCCGCGCGGTGATGCGATGATTGATGGTGCCCTGCGGATACTCGCCGCCCTCGTCGCGTTCCCCGGCCGGCATGCCGCACAGCAGCTCCATGCCCTGGTCGATGGTCTCCACCGGATAGATGTGGAATTTGCCCGCCGCGACCGCATCGACAACCTTCTTGCGCAGCATCAGGTGCTTGACGTTGGACGTGGGAATGATCACGCCCTGCTCGCCGGTCAGGCCGCGCGCCTCGCAGACGTCGAAGAAGCCCTCGATCTTCTCGTTGACGCCGCCGATGGCCTGCACCTCGCCGTACTGATTGACCGAGCCCGTGACGGCAAGACTCTGCTCGATGGGCACGCGCGCAATCGCCGAGAGCAACGCATAGAGCTCTGCCGAAGATGCGCTGTCGCCCTCCACGCCTGCGTAGGATTGCTCGAACACCAGCGTCGCGGAGAACGACAGCGGACGGTCGGTGACGTAGTGGGAAGCGAGGTAGCCGGACAGGATCAGCACGCCCTTGGAGTGCAGCGGGCCGCCGAGCTCGACCTCGCGCTCGATGTCGATGACCTTGCCGGAGCCGACCGTGAGCCGGGCGGTGATGCGGCTCGGGTGTCCGAACGCATACTGTCCGACCTGGGAAACCGCCAGCCCGTTGATCTGACCGGCGCGGGCGCCTTCGGTATCGATGAGCAGCGTGCCGCGCAGGATCTCCTCGTTTACGCGATCGCGCACGCGGCTCTGGCGCCGTTCGCGGGCATCGATGGCGTTCTGCACGTCCTCGGCCTCGATCACCGCCTTGCCATTCTGACCCGCCCAGGTGTGCGCCTCGCGCACGATGTCGGCTGCGCGCCGCACCTCGGCAGACAGTCGCTCGGCATCGCCGGCGTAGCGGGCGCTTTCCTCGATGACGCGCGCCACCGCCGCGCGGTGCAGCGGCTTGAGTCCCTCGCGCCTGGCGACCGTGCCGAGCAGCTGCGCCATCAGCTGCTGGTTCTCACTGCTGCGCGGCATGCGATCGTCGAAGTCGGCGGCCACCTTGAAAAGCTCCGAGAACTCCGGATCCAGCGCTTCGAGCAGGTAGTAGAGCATTCGCTCACCAATCAGCACGACCTTCAGCTGCAGCGGAATCGGCTCGGGCTCCAGGGAGACCGTGCTCACAAGGCTGTACGCCTGACCCAGGGATTCCATGCGGATGCAGCGCGATCGCAGCGTCTGCTTGAGCGCACTCCAGGCGAACGGCTCGGTGAGCACCTTGCGCGCGTCGAGCACCAGGTAGCCGTGGTTGGCCCGGTGCAGCGCACCCGCCCTGATGAGATGAAAATCCGTGACCAGGGTACCGAGATGAGCCTGGTGCTCGATCCTGCCGATGAGGTGCACGTAAGCGGGATGATCCTCGAATACCACCGGCGCACCTTCGGCTTCGGCGTTGTTGACCAGCAGGTTGACGCCGTAACGGCGCGTCGGGTCCGACTCTTTTTGCGCCCGCCCACCGATCCCGGCGATGAGCTGGGCGAGATTTTCCCCCTGCTCCCGGGTACCGCGAAACAGCTCGGCGTTCGCGATCAAATCGTCGCGCATCTCCCGCAGGTACTCGACCACCTCTTCCAGATCGGAATACGAGCGCACCAGATCTTCGATGAGCGTACCGACGGCGAACACCGTGACCTCGCGATCCAGCTCGCGCAGCTGCTCGCGCAGTCGCCGGATGCGCATGGGCGTGTCCTGCATCAGGGCCTGGAACTCCTTGCCGACCTCCTCGACCTGCTCCTCGAGGCGTTTCTGCTCTTCCTCGGACAGCTTGCTGAACTCCTCGGGCGTGACCACCGCGCCGTTGCGTATCGGTGCAAAGGTGACCCCGGTCGGCGTCGGAATGATGCGAATCCCCCGCGCCTCGGCGTGCTTCTGCGCTTCCTCGAAAACCCGTGTCTGCTCTTCCTGAAAGCCGCGCTCGAGGGACTGCCTTCGCATGCGGTAGTCCTCGGTCTCGAAGGCAGCCGGTATCGCCGTCTGCACCTCGGCGATCAGCGCCTCCACGTCGTCGCGGAGCCTCACGCCGCGACCCGCCGGCAGCTCCAGGGCACGCGGCTTCTGCGGCTCGGCGAAGTTATTGACGTAGCACCAGTCGGGGGCCGGCGGGCGCTCGGCGGCCAGCCGGGTCAGAAAATCCTCCACGAAGCGGTGGCGCCCGGTGCCGGACGGACCGAGCACGAACAGGTTGTAGCCGTCGACCGGCATGGCGGCGCCGAAACGCACCGCCTCCACGGCGCGATCCTGCCCGACCATGCGCACGAGGTCTTCCAGCGTCTCCGTGGTCTCGAAGTCGAAGCCTTCGGGATCGCAGCGGTTGAAAAGCGCTTCCGGTGGCAGTGGCTTCCCGGCGTTCACCGTGTCTTTCTCCTCATACCGGACGCTCCCGTTGCTTCTCCTGCCCGCTCTGCAGCAAAGCGCGCACCTCTCTCATCCCCGGCAGACCGCCGCGCAACATGATATCGAGCGGTCTCCTGCCACCCAGCTCCATGGGATAGGTTGCTATCCAGTGGTCACGAAGCTCGGCATGGTGGCGGAATTTCACATCGAGTGCACGGCCGATGGCAAGGAGCTCGCCCATGCACTCCATGGAGCCGCGGCCCCGCCGCAGCGCCTCGTCGAGGGCGCCCTGCGATGCCTCGGAAAGCCCCACCAGGATCGCGCGATCCCGCTCGCCGAGATGCCACCGATCGAAAAGAGCGACAACCGCCGCTGTCACCGCCGCACGTGCCTCAGGGTCGCGCAGATCGCGAAGCAAGGTTTCCTTCATCGACACCATTATAAATGGTTGGCCTCAATCGGCCCCCGCTTGCACTGATACCGATCACCCGATGGCGAGCCGGGCATCATTGATCCCGCCTCATGGGTCGTCGACTCGGACGAGCGCGATCTTCCAAGCCCCGCGATCCGTTTGCCCGACCTGGACGCGCACCCCGAGGAAGCGCTCGATCACCTGTACGTTCGTGGTCGCGTGCCGGCTCGGCGACAGGGTCGAGTAACATCCGCCGCCCGCCAGGGCGAGCGGCAGCAGCAGCTGATCGGCGAGATGCACGCCGACCGCGACGTCCGCGGTCAGGTAGCGCTGCACCTGGTCCACCACGCGGCCGGCAACGCGCTCGGCGGGGACACCGCGCGTGCCGAAGCCGCTGAAGACTTCCGTAACCCGTTCGCTGCGCACCACCACGGTGACGGCGTTTCCGGGCCCGACCGCGCCCTCGATGCGACGCGCGGCGAGGGACTCGGGGGCGAGCTGGAGCGCGTCGCCGATGACCTGGAGCTCGCGCTGGGCGATGTGCATCGGCAGGTTGGCGACCATGGCCGTGGCGTCCAGCTCCAGCACCGGCCCACGCTCCAGCAGCTCGAAGGGGCGCAGGTGCTCGACGGGTTCGATGTCCACGTGCACCACGCCGCCGCCGCGGGGATAGAAGCCGGGGCGCTCCAGACGCAACACGACCCGCGGCCCCATGCGCCGGATCAGCGGCGCGAAGGCGAGATCGATGAAGTCGAAGCTCGGCGCCAGGGGATTGTGGGTACCGCCTTCCAGGCGCAGGCGCGACGGGCCGGCCGCGGTGAGCAGCGCCGGAAGGATCGTCTGCAGGACCAGTCCCGTGCTGCCCGCGCTGCCGATGGAGAATGCGTAGTCACCCGCCTCCACCGCCGACGGCACGAAGGTGAGCTCCCGGGAGCCGAGCGCGGCCCCTTCCACGTGCCCACGGCCGACCCGCGCCGCGGCTTTCACGGCCACCAGGTGTTGCCGGGCCAGACCCGGTCGCTTGCGGGCCTTGCGAATGTTGGTAATACGCACGGGTCGACCCGTGCACAGAGCCAGCGACAGGCAGGAGCGCAGGATCTGCCCACCGCCCTCGCCCATGCTGCCGTCGATGGTGATGAGGTCGGTGGTCATGCGCGCATCGCCGCAGGTCCGGCTTCGATGGTGAAAAAAAACCGGCGCCCCGAGGGGCGCCGGCCTGACTTGGAACGCGTGGCCGGTCAGGCCGAAGGTCGCCTCACGGCATCTCCGGGGACGGCGGTACGGCCGCCATGCCCGGCGCCTCGAAGCGATAATAACCCTGCTTCTCGATGCTGTTCTTCGCCAGGGTCTCGTCGAAGGCCGCTCGCTCTTCTCCCATCTCCGCGAAATCGCCGACCTCCTCCAGGTCGCCGCCGTTGGGGCAGAGCTTGCCGCTGACCGCGTCCTTGTTAGCGGCGTCGGTGACGATGAAGTAGTCGGGATCCTTGGTGCATTGGAATACCACGAATTTCATGAAACCATCCTCCTGTTCACGTTACGACTTAAACCTACTCCTCTCGAACCCGCGTTTCACTGATCTCCGTCAGTCGAACGGCGGGATGATTCAGGTCAAGACGGCGCGCGTGCAAAGGACCGATTCTGTATGTCCATGACCGGTTGGGAGCACTTTCCACACGAGGCCGATGTGGGCATTCGCGGCTACGGACCGAGCCTGTCGGTGGCGTTCGAGCAGGCGGCGCTGGCGATGATGGCGGCGATTGCGGATGTCGAGGGCATCGAGTCGAGGCAGCGCGTGGAAATCGCCTGCGAGGCCCCCGAGCCGGATCTGCTGTTGGTGGAATGGTTGAATGCGCTGATCTACGAGATGGCCACCCGTGACATGATTTTTTGTCGTTTTGCCGTCACCATCGAAGGCACGGCGCTGTCCGCGCAGGCCTGGGGCGAGGACGTGGACGTCGAGCGGCATCGCCCGGCGGCGGAGGTCAAGGGTGCCACGTACACCGCCCTCGAGGTCTCGCGCGCTGCCGACGGCGGCTGGATGGCCCAGTGCGTGGTCGACGTCTGAGGCAAGCGCCGACACGCGAGCGAGGTACAGGACACCATGCAGGCCGAACGCTTCGAAAAAGTGAGCGAGTTCGAGTGGCGCGTGCCGCCGTCGGGCGCCATGCGCGTGCCCGCCGTGATCTACGCAGACGAGAATCTCATCCGTGCCATGGACGAGAAGGTCTACGAGCAGGTCACCAACGTCGCGACGCTGCCCGGCATCGTCGAGGCCTCCTACGCCATGCCCGACGCGCACTGGGGCTATGGCTTTCCCATCGGCGGCGTCGCCGCCTTCGACGCCGAGCAGGGCGGCGTGGTGTCCGCCGGCGGCGTCGGCTTCGACATCTCCTGCGGCGTGCGCACCCTGCTCACCGGACTCACGCGCACGCAGCTCGAGGGCCATGAATCGCCGCTGGCCGATGGGCTCTACAGCCACATTCCCGTAGGCCTCGGCAGCCGGGGTCAGATCTCGCTCGACGCGAAGGAGATGGACGCCATGCTCACCGGCGGCGCACGCTGGGCGGTCGAGCGCGGCTACGGATCGCCCGAGGACCTCGAGCGCGTCGAGGAGCACGGGTGCATGGCCGGGGCACGGCCGGAGTGCGTGTCCGAGCGTGCCAAGAATCGCCAGAGGCGCGAGATGGGCACCCTCGGCTCGGGCAATCACTATCTGGAAGTGCAGCAGGTGGTGGAGCTCTTCGACGAGGCGACCGCAGCGGTGTTCGGCGTGCAGCGCGGGGCGGTCGTTGTCAGCATCCACTGCGGATCCCGCGGCCTCGGCCACCAGATCGGCACCGAGTTCCTGCGCGACATGGCGGCCGGGGCGCCGGGCCAGGGCATCACGCTGCCGGATCGGGAGCTCGCCTGCGCGCGCATCGAATCCGAGCTCGGCCAGCGCTACCTCGGTGCCATGCGCGCCGGTATCAACTGTGCGCTCGCCAATCGCCAGATCATCACTCACCTGACCCGCGAGGTCTTTGCGCGCATTTTCCCGCAGGCCCGGCTGACGCTGCTCTACGACGTCTCGCACAACACCTGCAAGCGGGAAGAGCATACCGTCGACGGCCGCTCGCGCCCGCTGTTCGTGCACCGCAAGGGCGCAACGCGCGCATTCGGTCCCGGTCATCCCGCGCTGCCGGAGGATCTTTCCGAGACAGGCCAGCCGGTGCTCATCGGCGGCAGCATGGGCACCGAGTCGTGGGTGCTGGCCGGCCTCGAGGCCAGCGAGTCGGCGGCATTCTCCTCGGCCTGCCACGGCGCCGGCCGCTGCATGAGCCGCACCNNCATCGGCGGCAGCATGGGCACCAGCTCGTACATACTGACCGGCACCGAGGTGAGCGAAACGCGCGCCTTCAGCTCCGCGTGCCACGGCGCCGGCCGCGCCATGAGCCGCCACGCCGCGCGCCGGCGCTGGCGCGGACGCCAGCTCGTGGACGAGCTCGCGCAGCGCAACATTCTCATCCGCAGTCCCTCCTCGCGCGGCGTCGCCGAGGAGGCACCGGGGGCGTACAAGGACGTGGGCGCCGTCGTCGAGGCGGCCGAGCACGCAGGGCTCGCCCGCCGCGTCGCGCGTCTCGAGCCCGTGGTCTGCATAAAAGGATGATCGGGAGCGCACGCTGGGCGGCGCGTATGACCCACATCAAGTGAATATTCCGCGCCGAGCCTGCATACTCTGCGCATACGAAGCCCGGCGTCGTCTGGAGCTGCGCGAACGCGCCGGGACAACCGATAAGCGAGGGAGGTGGAGGCAATGTTCAAAAAAATTCTCTGCGCCATCGATGGTTCCGATCACGCCGGCAAGGCGCTGGAGCTGGCCATCGATCTGGCGCGTAAATACGATGCGCAGCTGCTGCTGCTGCACATTCTGCTGCGAAACGTCGACGCGCCGGAGCTGCAGAGATTCGCCGAGATCGAGGGACTGACCAAGACCGTGACGCCCGAGGTCGATCGTCTCAGAGTCGTGGACAGCCGAACGGAGATCCTGCGGATTGGCGAAATCGAATCCATCTCCACGGGTGTGCTGGCGAATATCGCCGAGCATATCGCCGACTCCGCCAGGCACGAGGCCGAGGGCGCCGGCGTCGAGAACGTCAGCGTCGCGGTGCTCGACGGCGATCCCGCCAAGCGCATTCTCGAGTACGCAAAGCGCCAGGACGTCGATTGCATCGTCATGGGCCACCGCGGCCTGAGCGACGTGAAATCGCTGCTGCTCGGCAGCGTCTCGCAGAGAGTCAGCAACCAGGCGCCCTGCACCTGCATCGCCGTGAAGTAATCGTGCCGGGCACGCCATCGTGAGCGAGCGGTCGTTCAAGGCAGAGCCGTTCTATCCGCGCATGGTCGAGATCAGGCGGGCGCTGCACCGCCATCCGGAGCTCGCCTTCGAGGAGGAGCACACTGCCGGCGTGATCATCGAGGAGCTCGACCGGCTCGGTATCCCCTACAGCTACTCGGGCAAAGGCAGCGCCGTGATCGGACGTTTGCGCGAGCGGCACGAGGTGACGGTCGCCCTGCGCGCCGAGATGGACGCGCTCCCCGGCGCCGAGAACACCGACCTGCCGTTCGCTTCGAGCATCGAGGGAAAAATGCACGCCTGCGGTCACGACGCGCACATGGCCATGGTGCTCGGCGCCGCCGCTGTGCTTGCGCAGTCGCCACCGGAGGGCAACGTGCTGTTCGTCTTCCAGCCCGCCGAGGAGCGCGGCGGTGGCGCACGGGTGGTCTTGAAGTCCGGCGAGCTCGAAGGCGTCGCGGCGATCTTCGGCGGTCACGTCACCCACCACTACCGGGTCGGCGAGATCATGGTGGCCGAAGGCGTGATCACCGCCCAGTCCGATCGTTTCACCATCCGCGTGCAGGGACGCGGCGGGCACGGCGCGCGGCCCCACGAGGCCACCGATGCGGTGGTCATCGCGGGCATGCTGATCACGGCCATCCAGACCCTGGTGTCGAGGGAGATCAATCCCATCTACCCCTCCGTGGTCACCATCGGTCGCGTCGAGGCGGGCAGCGCGCCGAACGTCATCGCCGAGACCGCCCTGCTGCAGGGCTCCATCCGGACCACGTTGACCGAAGTGCGTGCCCACCTGCACGCCGGCCTCGAGCGCATGGCCAAAGCCCTCGGCGAGCTGCACAACGCACGCATCTCGGTGGACATCGAGCCGGGCTACCCGCCGGTGGTCAACTCGCGTCGCGAGGCGGAAATCTGCTACCGCGCGGCCCGCGAGGTGGTGGGCGGCGAGGGACTGATGAAAATGGATCACCCGAGCATGGGCTCGGAGGACTTCTCGTATTATCTCGACGAGATCCCCGGCTGCTACGTGCGCTTCGGCGCACGCCGCCTCGAGCACGAGTACATTCCCCTGCACAGTCCCGAGTTCGACATCGACGAAGCGGTGCTCAACGTGGGCGCGTCCTACTTCGATGCGGTGGCGCGCTCGGCACTCGCCGAGTATCGCGAGTCGCCGCCCTAGAGCCAGTCGCTCAGCAAGGCGGCGATGCGCCGCGCGCGCGCGCCGGCGCGTTCGACGTCGGCATCGAAGACCACGAGCTCGAAGCCGCTGCCCTGCTCGAGCTGCCACGGAGACATGATCACAGCGCCCGCCGGCTCGCCACCGGCGACGTAGAGATCGTCCTCGAGCCGCGCCAGGACATCCGCGAGATGGTGTGACGCGCCGTTCAGATCCGATCGCTCGGTGATCACGAACGGCTGCCGGCGCCAGTCGCCGAAAAGCCGCGATGCAACCGTGAGCGGNNTCCAGATCCGAACCCACCACGATGGCGTCGAAGCTGCAGCGACCGAAGTAGCCGAGATCCTGGAAAACGGCGCCGAGCAGCGCGGCCTCGCAGCCGAGTCGGCGCTGCCACGCCGACGGCAGTGTGCTCGGCGCGGCGCCGGCAAACTCCCCGCCTGCGCCGATCAGGTGCTGGTCGAACACGGCCTCGACGATCGGATCTCCCGTGCCCTGCTCCGGGATCCAGAGATGCACCGACGGGCTCGCCAGCACCGGCTTCTCCCAAGCCGTTACCAGCACGGGAAAATCGTCCCGCCAGCCGGCGCGGCGCATGCGCTCGAGAAGATGACGCCGTAATCGCGCCAGCGGCTGCGGCGCGAGCGAAGCCGCATCGAAAACCAGGTTGCCCTTCGAGCTCGCGCTGTCGGGCAGCTTGACGGCCACGCTCGCATGGCTGCGCGCGAATGCCGCCACCTTGGCGGCGAGCATGGCGGACCCGGCTGCCGTCTCCACCGCCGGCACCGCCCGGGTGCCGATCAGGTGATCGACGCAGCGGCTGAACCATATCTTGTCGTTGACCCGACGCACGAGGCGCGGCGGCGGCGCGGCCACACGCACCGGCGCATCCGTGCGCGCGGCGACGGCGCCGGCCAGCGCCCAGACGCCGCCGGTGCCCATGTAGGGAACGATATTGAGGCCGCCGTTGCGGCGCGCGCACTGCGCGAGCCGCTCGATGACGCGAGGATCCCGCGCGCAGCGCGCCGCCAGCGAATTCATGGCGTTCGATGGCGCGGGCTCGAGGATCTCGACCTCGCCGAGGCCGAGCGTCTCGGCACAGTAACGTTCGAACGCCGGGCTGCGATCCAGGCCGATGGTAACCAGGTCGCCGGGTCTCGCCAGGAGCAGCGCACGGTACGTGTAGGCGAGATTACCGAGACGCTCGAACAGCCTTATTCCGTAATGATCTTCGATGAACAGACAGGTTCCGGCATCGAGTCCCGTGCTCACGCCCTCGGCGAAGGGTTCGATGGCGCAAAGATGCGGCTCGGCCTCGAGCAGCTCCCGCGCGAGAGCGGCGGCGCGCTCGCGTGCCGGTGCGTCGAGCAGGTCGCGCATGTGCTCGATGATGGGAAAAGGCGCGTCTACAGGCGCTGCCGGCGGCAGGCCGCCGCCGTTTCGAGCAGCTCCCGGTTCGCTTCGCGGATGCATGAAATATCCGGCGCCTTATCCGATCTGCGTCAATTGATGCGGTCTCGGAGCCGCTACAATTACATAAAAAAGAGGGGTGCGCATTGAATACAGCCAATCGTCACTTCGCAGGCCCGGGAAACAGGCGCAGCAGCGCGATCCGACTGATGAAGTGGATCGTGCTGATCGTGCTGGTGGTGCTGCTCCTGTTGGCCCTGTTCCTGCCCGATCGCCACCTGGCCGGCCTGGCGGCGCGCGAGAGCGGGGCTCAGCTTTTGCCGGTACGCCTGCCGAGCGCTTCGAGCACGCCTTCGGAAAAACGTATGCAAACGCGCTCGCCGTCGAACTCGAACGGCACGGCCATACGTGCGTCGTCGTGGTAGTCGAGGGCCTGCTCGAGTAGCAGCACCTCCTCGCCCGCGTCGACCTCGAAGGGCATGCCCCACTCCTGCGTGCCGCGCATGAAGCGGAACGCGCGCTCAGCGGTGAAGTGGGTGTCGAATCGGAAGTCCTTTTCCTTGGGAAAAGGCTGGTAGCTCGCGAGCGTCTCGTCCTGGACGGTGCGCGGCACCGCGATGCCGACCCGAAGCTTGTGCAGCAGCTCCACCGCGAGCGCGGCGCCGGTCTCCGCCAGGCTGGCATTGATCTCGGAGAAGCGCGCGCCGATCGGCAGCGGCATGACGCTCTGCGCGACGATGTCCCCGGCGTCGACGCCTTGCTCGATCATGTGAAGCGTGACGCCGGTCTCGTGCTCGCCTTCCCGGAACTGCCAGAACAGCGGCGTCGGACCGCGATAGGACGGCAGCACCGAGGGATGAACGTTGAGGCTCATGTGCTTCGCGAGCGTGAGCCAGGGTCCACTCAGAATCATCGGGAAACACGCGACGAGCACGATGTCCGGCGCGAGCGATCGCAGCTGCTCGAGCACCGCTTCGTCGCGCATGGAAGCGACATGGATGACCGGCACACCGCCTTCGCCGGCAATGGCCGGCCCGGTCCCCGCGACCACCACCGGAATGCGCTCGCCGAGCGATTCGAATGATCTGGCGAGCGGCGTCGCCTCGTGGATGACGAAACCGCAGACACGGGTGTCCGTCTGCAGCAGGCACCGCAGCACGGTTCCCGAGAAAGCGCTCTCGCTGCCCAGCATCAGCACCCTTGGCTCACTCGGTTCGTCGTTACTCATGTTCCATTTCTCACTTCACGCGCACGATCACCCGGATGCTCATGCAACGCTTCCCCAGTGCTCGACCAGGGCACGCAGGAGATCGGCGCGGCTGATCTGCCCCTTCACACGACCGTTCTCCATGACCGGAAAACGACGAAAGCGCGAGCTCATGAAGAGCTCTGCGGCCTTGATGATATCGGTGCCCGAATCGATAGTCGCCACGTCCGTGCTCATGTAGTCTCGAACGCGCCCGCCCCACTCCTGGTGGTAGCCGCTTGCGTACACGATCCCGAGGCAGTCCCTTTTCGACAGCATACCGACCAGGCGCCCACCGGAATCGAGCACGGGCGCTCCGGAAACCCGTTCGGTCAGCAGGATTTTCGCGGCCATCAGGATGTCGTCGTCGGGACTGAAGGTGATCAGATTCCGGCTCATGTAGTCGTCGACGGTAGGTGTCGGCCTGCTCATTGTCGATCCTTACTGCACAAGCAGTTCAAGCAGCCGCCGCAGCTGCCTTTTATCGGCCGGCGATTGCACACCACGCCCAGCGCGAGCCCCGCCGCGGCCAGCAGAAAAACCACGATTGCCATGATGACGGTTAACATTCAGCCGCCCGCCGAGCTCGCCCCGCCGAAATCATCGTAATGGATGTGGTCGGCCTCGACACCGAGATCGTCCAGCATGGCGAGCACTGCCTTCACCATCAAGGGCGGCCCGCATAGATAGTACTCGCAGTCCTCCGGCGCCGGATGGTCGGCGAGGTACTGGTCATAGACAATCCTGTGTATGAAGCCGACGTGGCCTTTCCAGTCGTCTTCCGGGTCCGGCGCCGAAAGGGCCACCTGCCATGAGAAATTGTCGTGCTCGGCGGCGAGACGCTCGAACGTTTCGCTGTAGAAAAGCTCGCGTTTCGACCGCCCCCCGTACCAGAAGCTGATCTTACGCGTGCTTTTGCGCAGCTCGAGCAGCTCGAGGATCTGTGCGTGCAGCGGTGCCATGCCGGCGCCGCCGCCGATGAACACCGCCTCCCTGTCGGTATCGTCGACGAAGAAGTGGCCGAAAGGACCGCTCACCTCGACGGTGTCGCCGACCTTGCACGAAAACAGCCAGCTCGACACGATGCCGGGCGGCACATTGGCAGCGTAGGGTGGCGGAAGCGCGACGCGCACATTGAGGACCACCTTGTCCCTCTCTGCGGGATGGTTGGCCATCGAGTATGCGCGCGTCTCGGGTCGCGCCGACGAGGCCTCGAGCCGCCACAGCTTGTCCCGATCCCAGACGTCGCGGTAGGCGTCCTCGATGTCGAACTCGGCGAACCTGGCGTGGAAACTCGGACAGGTGATCTCGACGAAGCCACCGGCGCGGAAGTCGAGCTCTTCACCCTCGGGCAATGCGAGCACGATCTCGCGGATGAGCGTGGCGACGTTGCGGGTACGCTCGACGGTGCACATCCAGGTGCGAATGCCGAAGTAGGCCTCGTTGACCTCCACCGCCATGGGCTCGAGCACCGGCACCTGGCAGGCGAGGCGCGTGCCCCTGAGCGCCTGAACGCGGGTCATGAGAGCCAGCTCCTGGGGGCCGGCCTCGCCGCCGCCCTCGAGGACCCGCAGCGTGCACAGCCCGCAGGTGCCGGCACCCCCGCAGGCGCTCGGCAGGCGCACACCGGCGGCGGCCAGGGTCTCGAGAAGCCTGCTTCCGGCAGTCGCATTGATGATCATGCGGCCGTTGACGGTGATTTGGCATTCCCCCGAGGGAACGAGCAGCCTGCGCGCGAGCAGCACCAGCACGCCGAGCACCAGCACGATGCCGGTGAAGGAGACAATGCCGATGCCGATCTCCACGCCGCCCTAGCCCAGTCCCGAGAACGCCATGAATCCGAGCGATATCAGGCCGACGACCATGAAGCTCATGCCGAGGCCCTGGAGCCCGTCCGGAATATCGGAATACTTGAGCCGCTCGCGGATAGCGGCGAGCAGGACGATGGCGAGCGCCCAGCCGACGCCCGTGCCGAAGCCGTAGATGACGCTCTCGGTGAAGGTGTAAGCGCGCTCGACCATGAACAGCGTGCCGCCGAGGATCGCGCAGTTGACGGTGATCAGCGGCAGGAAGATTCCGAGCGCGCGGTAGAGCCTCGGCACGCGGTACTCGAGAAGCATCTCGAGAATCTGCACCATTGCTGCGATGACGCCGATGAAGGCAATCAGGCTCAGGAAGGACAAATCCAGCTCCGGGAGTCCGGCCCACGCGAGCGCCCCGGGCGCCAGAATGTATGCGTAGATGAGGTTGTTGATCGGCACCGTCACGGTCTGCACGCAGGTGATGGCGAGTCCCACGCCGAGAGCGGTGTCGAGACGCTTCGAGACGGCAAGAAACGTGCACATGCCGAGAAAGAACGACAGCGCGAGATTGTTGATGAACACCGAGCGCAGCAGCAGATCGAGCGCTTCGTTCATCGTGCTTCCTCCTGCGCTTCGCGGCGAATCTGGAATTCCGATTTGTCCACCTGCTCCGGTCGCCTGGTGCGAATGAACCAGATGATGCAACCGATGATGAAGAACGCGCTCGGTGGAAGCAGCATCAGCTGCACCGGCTCGAAGCCGCCGCCCTTTGCGGTGGTCCAGAAGATCTGGATATCGAGCAGAGTGCCGTGACCGAAGAGCTCGCGTATCGAGCCGACCACAACGAGTATGAGGGCGTAACCGAGACCGTTGCCGATACCGTCAAGGGTGCTGGCGAGGATGCCGTTGTGCATGGCAAAACCCTCCGCCCGGGCGAGAATGATGCAATTGGTGACAATAAGCCCGACGAATACCGACAGCCTCAGACTGATCTCGTAGGCGAACGCCTTGAGAACCAGGTCGACGATGATCACGAAAGAGGCGATGATCGTGATTTGCACGATGATGCGCACGGAGCGCGGCAGAAAGCGTCGAATGGCGCTTATCGATGCGCCGGACAGCGCCAGCACGCAGGTGACGGCGGCGGACATCACCAGCGCCGTATCGAGCGTCGTGGTCACCGCCAGGGCCGAGCAGATGCCGAGGATCTGCAAAGTGATCGGATTCTCGCCGACCAGCGGCGTGATGAGAGCGCTCAACAAACGATTGGCCACGATTCAACCCTTCCCTTGACGCACGCGCTCCAGGTACGGCCCGAAGCCGAAATCACCGAGCCAGAAGCGCAGCAGCTGGTGCACGCCTCGGCTGGTGCGGGTCGCGCCGGAGATGCCATCGACCATGTAGGCCGCATCCTCGGAGCCGCGCGGCACCGGTCCGCGGGCGACCCCCAGCCTGAGCGCACCACTGTCGTCGTAGACGCGCTTTGCGTCCCACATCGCTTCCCAGGACGGATCCTGGATACGCGCGCCCAGTCCCGGCGTATCGCCCTGCTCGTAGAACCTGAGCGCCAACACCTTCGAGGTGTCGCCCTCGAGGGCGAGAAAACCGCGCAGCGTCGACTGATAGCCAACGCCGTAAACCGGCAGGATGATCAGGGTGACGTTGCGCCCGGCGTCGCGCACCAGGAACACCGTGGCGTGGATGGCACGTCGTTTGAGAGCGGCGACGTCGCGATCGGCAGGTATGGCGACGCTGGTGCCCGGATCGGCTGCTGCTTTGCGAGCGTCGAAGGTGGCCGGTTTGAGCTTATCGGAGTAGCGGCCGCTGGCGAGCTCCACCACGCGGGCCTCGATGTCCTGCGCAGCGACCGGGTAGCCACGTTGCGACAACGCGTCCAGGATTGATTCGAGCTGTCCCAGGCGGTAGGCCTCGAGATTGGCGGTGTAGCGCGGGCGCAGGTTGACCGCTGTCAGCGACACCAGCATCGCACACACCACTGCAACGCCGACGACCACGAGCAGCGTGCGTGCAGGCGTCTCGACGTTACTCGCTGCCCGCTCAGCCATGCGCCCTCGCCCTTTTCCTGACGTTGAACCAGACCACCACCTGATCGATGAGCGGCGCCAGAACCGATCCCATGAGGACAGCCAGGATCGCACCATCCGGATGCGCCGGATTACCGACGCGAATCATGACCACCAGCGCACCGACAATGAGCCCCTGCACCCAGCGTCCCGCGTTGGTGGACGCCGAGCTTGCCGGGTCGGTCGCGAGAAACACGGCACCGAACGCGAAACCGCCGAGCAAGAGGTGCCAGTGCCAGGCGAGGGTCGCGATCCCCGCGCCTTCGCCGAAGGCGTTGCATAAAGCGACCGCCGTGACCAGGCCGAGCAGTTGACCGAGGATCAGGCGCCACGAGGCGATGCGTGTCGCGACGAGGACGGCACCGCCGAGGGCGATGGCCACAAGCGAGGTCGTGCCCATCATGCCCTGCACGTTTCCGAGCAGCGCATGCCACCCGTCGATGCCGGCCGCGGCGAGGGCTTCGCCTCCCGAGCCTGCATAGAGCGCGAACGCCCGCGTACCGGCGTAGCCGACGATGCCCGTCCATAGCGGATGACCGGCGAGCGCGGTCGGAAAGCTGATCAGCAGCACGGCCGCACCGAGCACGGCCGGGTTGAGAAACGTCTTGCCCTCCCCACCGAAGATGGCCTTTCCGAAAATGATGGCGAACGACATGCCGAACGCGAGGTGCGCCATGGAGACCGCCGGCGGCATGAGCAGCGTCATGAGCACCGCGATGACCAGCAGGCCGCTCTCGCGCCGGCGGCGGCGGACGATGGCAAACGCCTGCTCCCAGACACCGCCGACGATCAGCGCCGTGACCAGCACCGGCAGCACGTGCACGAGCCCGGCGGTGATGATGTCGAGCCATGAAGGCTCGGCATAGTTGAGACCGAGGCCGGCGATGAGATGGTCGCGCCAGTCGCCGTCCTCGATGCCGCCGACGGCGCGCAGCGCCGCCAGGTACTGATAACCGGTGTTGATGACCGCCGCGATCAGAGCCGGCACGAGCGCCAGCAGGCGAATGGTCTGAATGCGCGCGAGGCTCGAGCGTGCACGTGCATGCGGTGCCGCGGCTGTGCGGATGCGCGGGCTCATCGCGCCTCCCTGTGCAGCTGATCGAGCACGTTTCTCAGCAACGGCGCGTAGTCCGTCTTCGACGGACACACATAGGAGAGCAGCATCAGGTCTTCCTCGACGAGCTCCAGGGCGCCGAGCGCGCGCGCCCGGTCGACGTCGCCAACGAGAAGCGCTCTCAGCAACGGCACGGGAAGAATGCCGGGCGGCGCGACGCACTCGAAATCGCCGGTCGGCACCAGCGGGCCCGGCTCGCCGCCGAGGGCGGTGTCGTGCACCGCTCGGCGCCACGGCCAGAGCGTGTCGTCGAGCGCCTCGGGCAGCGCGGTAATCTGGCGATCGTGGCGCCCGAGATAGGCCTCGGTTGCGGCGGCGATGCGCCCCGAGAGCACCGAACCCGCAATCACCCGCGCGCCGTCGTCGTTGAGCTCGCCCGCCACCACCTCGTCGACGGCCGCCCCGGGTGGCACCGCGACCAGGCGCGGGTTGCTGACCGCGGGCCCCGCCAGAGCGACGATCCTCTGCCGCCACGGGCGCCCGCTCGCCATCAACGTGCCGAGGGCGATCACGTCCTGGTAACCGATGTGCCAGACCTCCGCGCCGTCGAAGCCGATGGGACAGAGCGCGTGAATATGCGTGCCGGGTAGACCGGCCGGGTGCGGGCCGTGGAAGTCGACGACGCGAATGTCGACGCTCGTGCCGATCGGAATGCCGGCGTTGGAGGCCTGGCACAGGTAAAGCGGTGAGTCGGTGAGCACCGACAGCGCATCGAGCCCGACACCGAAGGCATCAGCGTGCGCCGCGATGATCGCCGCCGGATCCGGCGCGAGCGGCTCGCTGTCGATGGCGGTGACGAGCAGCGCCTTCGGATCCGCGTCCGGATCGGGGACGTGACCGAAAGGCCGCGTGCGCAGCGACGGCCACAGTCCCGCGCGCAGCATCAGCCCGCGGATGTCATCCCTGCCGGGCGCGCTCGCGACGTCGAACACGACGGCGTCGTCACCTCCGTCGCCGATGACGGTGAGCGAGGTCAGCGCCCGGCGCGCACCCCGGTTGATGCTGCCGACGGTGCCGGACATCGGCGCAGTGAACACGATGTCCGGACGATGCCGGTCGTGCAGCAACGCCTCGCCTGCCTTGACCGGGCGGCCCTGCTCGACCATCGGCTCGAGCCGCGTCCCGGGGCCATCGCGCCCGAGAATGGCCGCCGTGGCAACCGGCTTGGCATGGGCGGCATTGCCCGCGGGCGCCCCCGCGATTTGCACGTCCAATCCCTGTTTGATGCCGATACGCATACGCCCCGCCCGCCTTCAGCGGCTTGGTTTACCCGGATTCTGCACCGATGGCCAGCGAAACTTCTCATATCCCGCGCCGTCGCCGGCTGATGAGGATCAATGCCCGCACCCGCGGCGCCCGCCGAAGCGAGCCGCAGCCCGGTGTCGCCATCGGGTACGTGAAATTTGCACCGGCCGTCCCCATATAGCGGGAGTGGCCCGCGGTCGCGGGCCGGAATCGTCGAGGCAGTCATCAGGGGAGTCGAAGACGATGAGCACATTGGACCATCTGAAAGGTGGCCTGTCGCGGGCCTGGGAAACGGTATCGGAAGGCTGGCGCGAGCTGGTCGAGCGCGCCGGCGACGCGCTCACCCGCTTCCAGCCCGGACATACGCGCGGCGATGTCGAGACCGCCGAGGATCGCACGGCCCGCGCGGGCGCGCGCTGGGGCCTGGTGGCGGCTGAGGTGGTGCTCGGCGACGACGAGGTCGAGGTCGAGATGGAGATCCCGGGTATGGATGCCAACGATTTCGACATCCAGATCGTCGACGACGTGCTGGTGGTGCGCGGCGAGAAGCGAGTGCAGCGCGAGCGCAAGCGCGGCGAGTTCCACGTCATGGAGCGCGCCTATGGGCGCTTCGAGCGCGCGCTTCGCCTGCCGGCGGCCGTCGACGAGGGCCGGGCCGAGGCGAGCTACACGCGCGGCGTGCTGCGGCTGCGGATACCGCGCACCACGCCGGTGGCCAAGAGCCGCCGCATCGAGGTGAAACGCGCGTGATCCGTCGGCGCTCGACCGCGTGGATGTGGGCGGAGGCGTGCCAGACGCTGGCGCGCACCGAGCGGCTGCGACAGCAGTTTTTCGAAATCGAGGCCGATGCGGGCGAATCCGCGTCGGCATGGCAGGCGCCGGTGGACATCTTCGAGAACGGCCGCGAGCTGCTGGTTTGGGTCGCGCTTCCCGGCGTCGCTCCAGAGCACGTCGAGATCGCGCTCGACGGCGCGACGCTGCACATCTCGGGCGTGCGCAGGCTTCGAATCGAGCCGCGCTCGGCGCTGATACGACGCCTGGAGATCCCCCACGGTCGCCTCGAGCGGCGCATCGAGCTGCCGTCACCGGGCTACGCGCTGGTGGCGTGCGACGCGCGCGACGGCTGCCTGCGCCTTCGATTGCGCAGGTCCTGAGCGACACGACGACAAGGTGATGAATATGGAAAACGAGATCCTCGACCCACGTAGCGACAAGGCCGAGCAGGCCGCGAGCGGGCCGACGGACACCACGGACGCGTCGAAGGCGCTGCCCGAGGACGTGCTCATTCTGGTGCCCATGCGCAACACGGTGCTGTTCCCCGGCGTCGTGATGCCCATCACCGTCGGGCGCGAGAAATCCATCGCTGCCGTTCAGGAAGCGGTGCGCAGCGAGCGACCGGTCGGCGTGCTTCTGCAGCGTGACGCGTCCGTCGACGCACCGGGTTCCGACGACCTGCACAGGACCGGCACGGTCGCGAGCGTGCTGCGTTACGTCGCCGCCGCCGAGGGTGTTCACCACCTCATCTGCAAGGGCGAGCGGCGCTTTCGCGTCCTCGACTTCCTGCCCGGCTTTCCGTTTCTCGTCGCGCGCATCGATTACTTCGATGAGCCGACGACCGACACCAAGGAGGTAGAGGCGCGCGCACTGCTGCTGCGCAAGAAGGCGCTTGAGGCCATCGAGCTGCTGCCCCAGGCGCCGGCCGAGCTCTCGGGCGCCCTTCAGCAGACAGCGGATCCTGCGGCGCTCGCCAACATGGTCGCGAGCTTCATGGACATCGATCTGGACGAGAAGCAGGCGCTGCTCGAGACCCGGGATCTGCACGAGCGCCTCGACAAGGTCATCGGCTTGCTGAGCGACCGTCTCGATGTGCTGCGCCTCACCCGCGAGCTCGACGAGCAAACCCAGGAGAAGATGAGCGCCAGGCAGCGCGAGTACATGCTGCGCGAGCAGCTCAAGACCATTCGCCGCGAGCTCGGCGAGGACGAAGGCGGCGGCGCCGAGGTCGAGGAGATCGAGGCGGCCATCGAAAGCGCCGCCATGCCCGAGGAGGCCGAGAAGGAGGCGCGCCGGGAGCTCAAGCGTCTCGAGCGCATGTCCGATGCATCCGCCGAGTACTCCATGGTGCGCAATTATCTCGACTGGCTGACGGCCCTGCCGTGGTCGCGATTGGACGACGAGGTCATCGACATCGCCGCGGCCGAGCGCATCCTCGACGAGGACCACTACGGCCTGGAGAAGGTCAAGGAGCGCATCCTCGAGTTCCTCGCGGTGCGCAAGCTCAATCCCGAGGGCCGCAGTCCCATCCTGTGCCTCGTGGGACCGCCGGGCGTCGGCAAGACCTCGCTCGGCAAGAGCATCGCGCGTGCGATGGGCCGCGAGTTCGTGCGCGCGAGCCTCGGCGGCGTGCACGACGAGGCGGAGATGCGCGGCCACCGCAGAACCTACATCGGCGCACTGCCGGGTAACATCATCCAGGCGATCCGCAAGGCGGGCACGCGCAACCCCGTGTTCATGCTCGACGAGATCGACAAGCTCGGCGCCGGCTTCCGCGGCGATCCGTCCTCGGCGCTGCTCGAGGTGCTCGACCCCGAGCAGAACGCGACCTTCCGCGACCACTACCTGGGCGTGCCGTTCGACCTGAGCCGCGTGCTGTTCATCGGCACCGCCAACGTGCTCGACAACATCCCGGGGCCGCTGCGCGATCGCATGGAGGTGATCGAGCTCGCCGGCTACACCGACGAGGAGAAGCTCGAGATCGCGCGCGAGTACCTGCTGCCGAGACAGCGCGAGCAGAACGGCATCGATGCGTCGCAGGTGGCCGTCGACGACTCCGCCCTTGCGCGCATCATTTCCGACTACACCCGCGAGGCGGGCGTGAGAAATCTCGAGCGCCAGATCGGTGCGCTGCTGCGCCACGCGGCGGTGCGAATCGCCGCCGACGAGACCCTGCAGCTGTCGTTAAGCGCCGACGACGTCCCCGCCATTCTCGGCCCGGCGCCTTTCGAGCGCGAGACGGCCGCGCGCACCGGCTTGCCCGGCGTCGCCACGGGGCTCGCCTGGACGCCGGTCGGCGGCGACATCCTGTTCATCGAGGCGACGCGCTCGCCGGGCAAAGGCAAGCTGATTCTGACCGGCCAGCTCGGTGACGTGATGCGCGAGAGCGCGCAGGCCGCGCTCAGCCTGCTGAAGTCGCGCGCCGCGGCGCTCGGTGTCGATCCCGGGGAGCTCGAGTCGAGCGACATACACATTCACGTTCCCGCCGGCGCCATTCCCAAGGACGGGCCGAGCGCCGGGGTGGCCATGTACGTCGCCCTCGTATCCCTGGCGACCGGCCGCCCGGTGAAAAGCGGGCTCGCCATGACCGGCGAGGTCAGCCTGCGCGGCCTGGTGCTGCCGGTCGGCGGTATCAAGGAGAAGTGCCTGGCGGCGGTGCGCGCGGGCATCGGCACCGTGCTGCTGCCGGCGCGCAATCGCAAGGATCTCGAGGACATCCCGCAGAGCGCGCGCAGCAAGCTCGACTTCGTCTGGCTCGAGCACCTGGACGAGGCGGTGCAGGCGGCCCTCGAGGAGGCGCCGCAGACGGCGCCGGCGGATGCCGCGTGATCGTGCGCGGGCGTTACTTCCTCAGCTGATCGTCCCTGTAGTGCGGATCGGTCCAGCAGCGCGGTAGCGCCTCACCGGAGAGAAACTCGAGATCCGCCTTGGCGAACTTCTCGGGGTCCTGCACTTCCTCACCGTAGTGATAGCGGCCGACGACGTCCGCGTGATACGGGTCGCACAGATCCCTCAGGCTCAATACCTCGACCATGTGACCACTGGATCGCTGGTTGACAAACATGAACACCCCCACGGTTTCGTAACGGCACTTCTCGCCTGCGCTGCTCAGCGCGCATCGCGCGCGACGTTGACACTGTCGTCGGCGTAGAAAGCCAGCTCGCCGCTCGGGCGGATCGCCGTGCCCGCGCGACCCTCGACGATGCGCGCCGCATCCTCGAGCGCGCCGATATACGCCGTCTTAGCGCTGCGCGTGGCGAATTCACAAGCGGCTTCGACCTTCGGGCCCATGGTGCCGGCCTCGAAGGTCAATCCCTGCAGCGCAGCGGGCGACGCGCGCGAGATGGCGCGCCCGCGTGCGCGCGGCCACGCGCTCCACACGACCGGCTCGCCGGTCAGCAACAGCAGGCTGTCGGCGTCGAGCTCACGGGCGAGCAAAGCCGACGCATGATCCTTGTCGACGACCGCCTCGACACCCGTGACGACGCCTTCGGCGTCGACCGTCACGGGAATGCCCCCGCCGCCGGCGCACACGACAATGTGCCCGGCTTCGACGAGTGTCCTGACAGCGGCGAGGCCGAGCATACGCCGCGGCTTCGGCGAAGCGACGAGGCGTCGAAATCCCGCGCCGTCGTCGCGCATCGCCCAGCCGCGCTCGCGGGCGAGCCGGCGCGCTTCGTCACCCGTGTAGACCGGACCGACGGGCTTGCTCGGCGTTTCGAAGGCCGGGTCGTCGGCAGCGACCTCGACCCGGCTCAGCAACGTCGCGACCTCGCGCCCCGGCAACGCGTTGCCGATCTCCTGCTCGATCAGGTAGCCGAGCATGCCTTCGCTCTCGGCGTCGAGAATGTCCAGAGGGTATCCGGGCACGCTGGCGAGGGCTTCGGACTGCAGGGCGAGAAGGCCCACCTGCGGGCCGTTGCCATGGGTGATCACCAGGTCGTGAGCGCGCGCGAGCGCGGCAATCGGCTCGATGGCGCGACGTATGTTGCCGCGCTGGGTTTCGGCATCGGGCACCTGCCCGGGCTCGAGCAATGCGTTACCGCCCAATGCGACGACCAGCAACACGGCACTGCGCTCAGCGGGGCGCGGCCGACTGCGCCTGCGAACGGGTGACGAATTCCTCGACGATGCCGGCGAGACCGGGGCGCTCGGTCTCGGCGAACCCATAGCGGGCGCGCACGACCGGTTTCGATATGACCACGAGGGAGGCGAGATCGCTGGGTGTGGCCGATACGACGATCTCGGCGTCCGAGGCGTTGATGGTCCGGCCGAGCGCCGCGAGCTGCGCATCGCCGTAGCCGACCGCCGGCAGGACCCTTGCGATATGCGGGTAGTGCTCGTACACGCTCAGGATCTCCGGCGTCGCGGTGTCGCGGGGATCGACGATGACGTGCGCGTGAGCGTTGATCGCCGCGACATATCCGGCACCGTAAGGCATGCCGCCGTGGGTGATGGTCGGACCGTCCTCCACGACGAGCACGCGCCGGCCGCGCACGGCGTCCTCATCCTCCAGGGTGACGGGCGAAGCGGCGCGGATAATGGTCGCGTTCGGATTCAGAGACTGCACCGATTCGATGAGACGCTGCACGTCCTGGCTCGCGGCGGAAGCGATCTTGTTGACCACCACGACATCGGCCATGCGCACGACCGTCTCGCCGGGATGATGTGTGCCGGCCTGCTCCGGACGCAGCGCGTCGACGACGGCGATGGAAAGGTCGGGCTTGACGAAGGAGAAGTCGTTGTTGCCGCCGTCCCACAGGACGACGTCGGCTTCCTGCTCGGCCGCGGCGAGGATCTCGGCGTAGTCGACGCCGGCGAAAACCAGATGCCCCGCAGCGAGGTGCGGCTCGTACTCTTCGCGTTCCTCGTTGCTGCAGTGGGCGGCGTCGAGATCCTCGAGCGACGCGAAGCGCTGCACGCGCTCGGCGACCAGATCGCCGTAGGGCATGGGATGACGAATGACCGCGGCCCGCAGGCCCCACTCCGCCAGCCAGTCGGCAATGTAGCGGACCGTTTGCGATTTTCCGCAGCCGGTGCGCGCGGCGCACACGGCAATCACCGGCCGTTGCGAAGCGAGCATCGTGCGCCGCGGCCCGAGCAGCACGAAGTCGGCCCCGGTGCTCATGGCGCGGGACGCAGCGTGCATGACCTCGGCGTGCGTCACGTCGCTGTAGGCGAAGACCACCTGGTCGGCGGATTCGCGCCGGCAGATGTCGATCAGATCGGCCTCGTCGACGATGGGGATGCCATCCGGATAGCCGGCACCCGCGAGCTCGGTCGGATACCGCCGGCCGCTGATCCCGGGGATCTGCGTGGCCGTGAACGCGACGACTCGAAAGCGCGGATTGTCGCGATAGACCGTGTTGAAGTTGTGGAAGTCGCGGCCCGCGGCGCCCATGATGACAATGCGCATCGGTGCGCTGCTGTCGTTTGCCATGCTTCCCCCGAGGCCGCCGTGAACGCCCGCCTCAGGCGAGCTGCTCCTGCTTCTCCCGATACAGCTCGAGCGCCTTGTGGACCTCGGCAATGTAGGTCATCGCCGGGCTGCCTCCCATCACCATCGCCACGTTGCACACGTCGATGATTTCCGGCTCCGATGCGCCGGCATCGAGGCATTTCTGCAGATGGACACCGACGCAGTATTTGCACTGGGTCGTCAGGCTCATCCCCAACGCAACCAGCTCCTTGGTCTTGCGGTCCAATGCCGATGGGGCGAGCGATGCATCGATGAACTTGGCCCAAGCCTCCCAGGTCTCAGGAGACGCGCTTCGCATCATCCGGATGCCGTGCTTGAGATCCTCCATGGTTTCGGGCATGTCGCCTTCGTAATGAACTGTCATGTGCTTCTCCGCTCGGTTTTCACGTTCGGTCTCATGCGCGCTGCCGCCGATGCCGAAGCAATCACGCGAGGCCTGCTGCGGCCCTCGGCGGATAGCCCGCGCTCGGCGGGCGCGCGCTGTCGATGGCCTGGCGCAGCTCCCACAGCCGCTCCTCGACATCGGGCGGCAGCCGCCCGCCGGGCAAGCGCGTGTAGGTGCGATCGATCTTCTCGACCAGAAGCTTGTAGGCCGGGTTGGCCCAGGGCGCATCGGGCGCCAGAACGATGGAAATTTCCAGATACAGCTCGGCTTGAGGCAGCCAGTCGTCGCGATGAATGCGATACTCCGCGACTCCCAGCAGGTAGTGCGCTTCGGATACGTCCATGGCATCGGCGGGGTTCGAGAGCAGATAGCGGCTCAGCAGACTCGAGGCCGCGATGTACTCGACGAGCGCGCTTCGCGGACTTGGAAAGTCACCCTTGTCCGCCGCGGCCATGATCTGCCTCGCCGTCTGCAGCGGATCGCTCACGAACGGCACGTCACGGTAATGCTGCAGGCTCGCGAGCCAGGCCTCGAGGTCCCCACGCAAGGCCGAGTCTGGAGCAAGTTTCTCTTCGAAGGCCTCGAGGATGGGAATCGGCCGCTCCATGTCGCCTTTGACGCGAATATTGAGGATCAGATAAGAGCGCAGCGCATCCTCGAGCACGACTGTGTCGGTGTCGCCCTGCGATTCCAGCAGCGATTCGAGCGTATCCAGTGCATCGTCGAATCGCCGCGTCGCCACCTGGATCCTCGCCCGCTTCCTCGCCGGCAGCGACGCGATGGAACTCGAATCGGCGAAATGCCTGGCCACGGGCGAATCGCGCGGGCTCGGCAGCCGCGTGTGGCACGCGACGCAGACGTCGGTAATGCCGTAGAGGAGCTCCTGCACTTTCCCGGGCTCCTCCTGCTCGAAGCTGCGCAGCAGCAGCAGGGAGTAGCGCTCGAGCACGCTCGCGAGAAACATGCCGCCGGTGTCATCGACGAAGCCGTGCGATGCCAGTATGGCCGCCTGGTCGTCCAGCTCTCTGAGCGCGGCGAGGACCTTGTCGCGGTTACTTGCCTCGCCGAATGCCTGGCCGGATATGTCGACCTGCAGCAGGTAACGAAGGCTCTGAAAGATGACCCGCATGGTTTCCCGGGTCGCCTCTTTCTCGACCCATTGCGACGAGCTTGCCTGCGTCATGCCGAGAATGAAGATCAGCCCCGCCGCCAGGCCGAGCCGCAGGCGCGGCAGCCGGCCGGAGGAGGGGCGCGTATCGATCGGATCGCTGCTCACGTGCCTGCCCTGTCGATGAATTCGATGCCCTGGGAGCCGGAACCGCAGGATAGGCCGATGCCGGCCTCGCGTCGAGACCTCGGCCGGGCCCGGGCCCTTGCACGGACCGGCATTCGTCTCGTCAGTTGATCTGCATCATTGTTCCGGATCCACCTTGGAGCCCTAATATTTGTAACGATAGCGGCGGTCAGGGAGAGCACTTCAAAGGTGTCCAAGCTCATCGATTCACCGTTCGAAATCTGTCCGGTCTGCAACGAGTACGTGCTGCTCGACCAGACGCAGAAACAATGCGCGCGCGAGCACCGCTGCGAGAACATCGAGTGTCCGCTCGAGCGCTTCTTCGTCGGCAAAGAGATGCACGAGTCGGAAGCCGGCAGGGGAGCACAAGGGGGCGCCCGCTCCGAGACGCGACGCCCGAGGAGATGAACCATGGCAACGAAAAAGAAAGTGACGGCGAAGAAATCCGCCAAGAAGAAAGCGCCTGCGAAGAAGGCAGCGCCCGGCAAGGCGCCGGCGCGTAAGCCGGCCGGGCTACCCGGCATCTGGGATCGGGGCCCGTTGGCGGAGCTCCACGAAGAGATCTCGAAAGTTTTCGACCGTTTCTCTCACGGATTCGGCTGGCCGTGGGCAGGCACCGAGCCGCTCAAGGATCTGGGCTTCCCGCGCCTGGCGATTTCTCCCCGCGTGGACATCAGCGAGAGCAAAAGCGGCTACAAGCTGACCGCCGAGCTGCCCGGCCTCAACGAGAAAGACATCGACATCTCGGTCACCGGGCGCATGCTCTCGATCCGCGGCGAGAAGCGCGAGGAGCGCGACGTCGACGAGAAGGACTATCACCTCTCGGAACGAAGCTACGGCGCCTTTCGGCGATCGTTCACACTCCCCGAGGGCGTCGACGCGGAGAAGATCGACGCGAGCTTCGACAAGGGCGTGTTGACGGTCACCCTGCCGAAGTCGGCGGAGGCGAAGTCCAAGCAGCGAAAGATCTCGGTCAAGGGTTAGTCGTCCATCGGCCGGGCCGCAGCCTGCATCCCGGCGGGGTGAGGGCGAATCCGGTGATACGCTTGCGCAAGGGCGCGTCGCGTATGCCCGGCGAGGCGCTCGCGCACGGGCGGGCTACCCACCCCCCTCCACCGGTCCGCCGGCCGCCTTCCACGCATTGAAGCCGCCGGCCATGCTGATCACCTCGCCGAGCCCCATCTCCATGGCGCGCTCGGCGGCAAGCGCCGAGCGCCCGCCGGTGCCGCAGTAGAAAACGAAGCGCTTGTTCTCGGCGGGCGCCAGGCCCGGATCGTGCATGGGCGACGCCGGGTCGATGCGGAATTCGAGCAGCCCCCTGGAAGCGTGCACCGCCTGAGGGATCTTGCCCTCCGTGGCGAGCTCTGCCGCATCGCGCACGTCGACGAAGATCCAGTCCGCGCGCCCGTGCAGGCGCATCGCATCCTGAACCGAGCAGGTCTCGACGCGGGCGTTGGCCTCGGCGAGGTAGTCTTTGAATCCTTTGGGCATTTGCTGGCCTCCAACCAGGTGTCCACGCGATCACATCACGCGGGACCTCGTCTGTCGAGTTCGGTAGAATCGAGCCTGCACAGAGGTGCGTCGCCGCGAACCATGAACAAGCTTCTCGCCCACCGACGAGGGGCGTCATTGCCGACGATGGTGATGGCAATCCTCGTGACCCTCGTGCCCGCGGTGGCGCTCGCCGTGGACCGGGTCGCTCTCGTCATCGGCAACGCCGACTACCCCACCGCGCCACTGCGCAATCCCGTTAACGACGCCCGCGCCATGACCGAGGCGCTGCGCGATCTCGGCTTCGAAGTCTTCAGCCTGGAAAACGCCGACAAGCAGCGCATGGAGCAGGCCATCGTGCGGTTCGCGGGCCGCTTGAAGAAGGACACCTCCGGCCTCTTCTATTACGCCGGTCACGGCGTGCAGGTGAACGGGCGCAACTACCTGGTGCCCGTCGATGCGGAAATCGAGTCCGAACGAGAGATACGCATCGAGACCGTCGGAGTGCATCTGGTGCTCGACGAGCTGAATTATTCGGACAACCGCATCAACATCGTGATTCTCGATGCCTGCCGCAACAACCCGTTCGAGCGTCGCCTGCGCGGTGCATCGCGGGGACTGGCCGCCATCGACGCCGCACGCGGCACGCTCATCGCCTACGCGACCGCTCCGGGCTCGGTCGCGCTCGACGGCGACGGAGCCAACGGACTCTATACCGAGGAGCTGCTGCGCGCGCTGCGCCACCCGGGGCTCGAGGTCGAGGAAGTCTTCAAGCGGGTTCGCGTGGGTGTTGCACTTCGCACCAACCAGCAGCAGATCCCGTGGGAGTCGTCATCGCTCATCGGCAGCTTCGTTTTCAATCCGCGGGCGGCGACATCGACCGCTACGCCCGGCGCTGCGAGCAGGGACGCGGAGCTGCTCTTCTGGCAGAGCGTCAGCGCGAGCGACAATCCCGAAGCGTATCGGGCCTATCTGCGGCAGTACCCCGGGGGCGTGTTCGTCCAACTCGCGCGCATCCGTCTCGATGAGCTCGAGGCGACGCAAAGCAGCCCGATTGTTTCCGACTTCGGCGCACCGGTATCGGATACCGGCAGTGCCGGGGCGTCCACTACTCTCCTCGCCAAGGCCGAGCCCGCGACTGCGGCGAGCGCGCCAAGCCCGACCACGCGGGGCGACGACGATCTGCCTCATCTCATCGCGGTGATATCGCCTGACGGCACGCTGTGGGGCCACCAGTGCGTGGGTATCGATTCTGGCGCCCTCGCCAGGGAGGCGAGCAACCGCATCCAGGCGGCGGACGGATTTACTTTTCTGAATCGCTGGTACCGGGCCGAGGACACGCGATCGATGTGGCAGAAGTCGGGCCTGCGTCTGAAACCAGTTGACGAGAAGATCTTCGTCTACGGAGACTCGACGGGCGCGGACGGGGTTCTCGTCCTGAGGTACGAGGCCGGCGGCACCTATTGCTCGAACGTCGTCGTCGAAGGTTACCTTTATGATGTCACCCGGAAAGTCAGCTACCGTGAGAAAGGCAGCCAGGAAGACCTCTCGCGGATTACCGACGCATTGGTTGCCCAATTCGCCGAGGGACGCTCGGCCACGAAGTAATCGAAGTGGTTGCGCAAATCAGACCTTGGACACCACCATGTAGATGTGCACGTAGTCCATGGCGTGCCCGGTGGGGTCCGCGCGCACGAGATCCACGTAGCTTCGATAGAAACGCTCGACGATATCGCGGCGTTCCTGCTCGGGACGCGCAGCGTCGAGGCTGTTCGAGAACACCGTCTCGCTCCAGGTTCGCAGCGTCGGCACGTAGGAGACGGCGAAGCGTTCCAGGTTGGCGTCCTCGGCGAAGCGCGCCGCGTAGGGACACGGCACCACGCGCGTTTGCGCCGATTCGAGACGCAGCCCCGCCTGGTGAACGACGCTCCCGGGATCGGTGAGCGGGGCGCAGTACTCCTCGACGGTCTTGTAGAACTGCGGAAAGGCCGTGATCTGGTACTCGGCCTCGCTGATCGTGCCGTCCTCGGCGAGCCCCCGCCACAGCCTGTTGAACGTGTCGAACATGTTCACACCGCCGGTGTTGCCGAGATAGCGGCCCTGCTCGTCGATGCAGAAATTGCTCATCACCAGGCGCCCACCGGGCTTCAGCTCAAGGGCGCGATTGAGAAGAATCGTCTCCCAGTCCGCCAGCGCATGGCCTCGGAAAACTTCCAGCTCCTCGCCGCTCGCGCCCACGGCGTGCACGTGATCGGTGATGCGGCCCGGCAGGCGGCTCAGCCAGTGCATGGCGGTCGCGGAGAAACCGAAGTCGAGGGTCTGCGCCGGGAAGATGGGCAGATAGAAGCTCGTGCCCGACGCGTAGACGAAGACGTTGTCGTGCTCCTCGAGATAGCTCTTCACGTCCGGCCGGCCGCCGTGCACCAGGTTGAACAGCGCGGAGTAGTCGTTGCGCGGCAGATCCGTATAGGTCATGCAGATGGCACGCGAGGGCGCACGCGCGCGCACGTTGCCGATGATGCGTCTGACCAGGTCGATGGACGTGCCGCCGTCGGCAGCGCCGAAGTCGGCGAGCTGAAAGCTGCCGGCCTGCCCGGCGACGTCGATGGCGTCCAGCGCCTCGAGGGCCAGCTCGCCGGTATTGTCGATGACGTGCTTCGCGCCGATGGTGTGAAGGGAATAGTCTCCGCCGCCCCACATGGAGACCGTGGAGCGCGATGTCCTGCCACCACTCATGAGCCCGTTCGCTTTCTCGAAACTCGGCGGAGCAAATGCCCGCGGGAGCGGAAGTTTAGCACGGGCCTCACAGGGCAGCGGGCGATGCCCGCCGGCCTGGCCCTACTCGGGCGAGTCCCCAGCGCCACCGCCCTCGCCTTCGGCACCGACCCATTGCAGGCGATACAGGTCGAGCCGGCGCTGCTCGAGGTTACGCACCGAGCCGTGCCGGCCGAGCTCTTTCAGCAGATCCAGGTCCAGGTCCGCGATCAGGGTGGTCTCGGTGTTGGGCGTCGCCTCGGCCTTGATGGCGTCGTGGGGGAAGATGAAGTCCGCGGGCGTGAAGATGGCCGACTGCGAGTAGTGGATATCCATGTAGGCGAGATTGGGCAGGCTGCCGGTGCTGCCGGTCGCCACCACGTAGCATTCGTTCTCGATGGCGCGCGCCTGGCAGCAGCGCTTGACCCGCAGGTAGCCGCTTTTGGTGTCGGTGAGATAGGGCACGAACAGTATCTGCAGACCCTGGCTCGAGAGCAGCCGTGCGAGCTCGGGAAACTGCACGTCGTAGCAGACAAGTATTCCGATCCTGCCTTCGTCGGTGTCGAAGATCTTGAGCTCGTCGCCGCCCGTGACCGCCCAGTGATCGTTCTCCGCAGGGGTGACATGCAGCTTGTACTGATAGTCCCAGGTGCCGTCGCGGCGAAGCAGATAGCAGATGTTGCGAAGCTTCCGCCCGCGAAGCTCGGGAAGGGAGCCGGCAACGATGTTGATGTTGTACTGAACGGCGAGCGACTCGAGATAGGCGCGGATGGATTCCGTGTACTCGGCGAGCTGGCGGACCGCATCGGCGCTGTTCCTGGTGTGAAAATGGGCCATCAGGGCGGCATTGAAGTATTCGGGAAGCAGCACGAAGTCCGCACCGTAGTCCGAGACGACGCTCACGAAGTAACGAAGCTGGATGCGCAGGTCGTCGAGCGTCGATGCGGGTCGCATCTGCCACTGCACGGCCGCAACGCGCACGACCCGCTTGGGCTCGCCGATGAGCGCGGGCGCCTCGCTCTGATGATGGATATTGATCCACTGGGAGATGACGGCGTAAGCGTGTGACTCCTCGTCTTCGGGCAGGTATTTGGTGATGACGCGTCGAACGTGGAAGTCGTTGCTCAGCTGAAAGGTGAGCACGGGATCGTAGATCTCGCGGCTCTTCACCCGCTCGATGTAGGCCTGCGGCGTCAGCTCGTCGCTGTACTTGTCGTAGTTGGGGATCCTGCCGCCGAAGATGATGCGCCTGAGATTCAGATTTCGACACAGCTCCTTGCGCGCGTCGTAGAGTCGGCGCCCGAGACGCAGGCCGCGGTAGTCGGGATGGACGAAGACGTCCACGCCGTAGAGGCTGTCGCCGCTCGGATCGTGGGTGGTGAAGTAGCCGTTGCCCGTGATCACCTCGTGGGTGTGGTAGTCGCCGTAGCGTTTGTAGTCGACGATGAGGCTGAGGGCGGCGGCGACCACTGTGCCGTTGTCCTCGATGCAGAACTGGCCTTCGGGAAAGCGCGCGAGCATCGACGCGAACTGCCGGCGCGTCCATGCGCCGCCGGCGCGATCGTAGACCGCGTCCATGATCGCGCGAATGGCGTCGTAGTCCGAGGCCTCGAGGCAGCGAAGCTTGAGTCGATGATGCAGCGACTCGTCGCTGCCTTGCGACGGCTGCGCTGGTTCGCGAACCCTGTCGGCCATCGGCGCAATCCCCGCCCTGGTGCCCCCTTGAAAACATACGCAGCCCGCCGGACATGTTATTGATCCCGATCATCCGCGGCGGGGGCGAGGCCCGCGGCATCGCGTTCAATCTGCAGCCACGGCCGCTTCGACACGCAGGCCGGCATCGACGCCTTCGAGGACCGTCCCGGCGATCGGGAGCACGCCCCCCGGGGCTCGCCGTGGCGCCGGCGGGCCGGCCCTCGCCGGGCTGGAAGCGGCGCCCCGAGCATGCCCGGCCAGGCCCCGGGGCGGCCCGCAAGCGGCTGATTTGAGGATTTTTTTTACATCTTTCGGCCGCGCGCGGGCTTTGACCTGGGGGGTGATCGGTGGTTCAATGGTGGTCTGACCGGGCGCCGCGTGGGCGCTGCGCGACCCCATATCGAGACCCCTTCGAAAGGGGCACTGGAATACTGCCATGAATCATCATCACTGTTCGCATGCACGCCGCGATGGGCGCGGCCTGCACTGGATGCTCGCTGCCTTGGTGGCGCTCACCCTGGCCCTGTCCGCCCGCATCAGCGCCGCGGCCGAAGCGCCCGAGGTGCGTGCCCAGCAGGCCGCCCAGGCCGCCTCCCGAGGGCATTTCGAGGACGCGCTCGTGGCATGGGGCGAGGCCGCCGGCGCCTTCGCCGCGAGCGGCGACGCCAAGGGGCAGATTCGAGCCCTGCTCGGCAGGGGCAATGCCTATCTGGCGCTCGGCCGCCACGCCGAGGCGGTGGCTGCGCTCGAGGACGCCCACACGCGCGCCGAGGCGCTCGCCGATGCGGAGCTGATCGCCATTGCCGCTGCCGGGCTCGGCAGCGGCTACCTGCTCACGGGCCGCAGCGACGAGGCCGGCAACCTGTTGGGCGCCGCCATCGCCAAGGCGCGCGCCGTCGGTCGCTGGGACGTCGCGGCGCGGGCCGGCAACGACCAGGGCAGTCGCCTGGCGTCCACCGACCGTGTCGATAGCGCCGTCGAGACCTACCGCGAAGCCCTCCAGGATGCGGAGCGGGCCGACGACCGTCTGACGGTGGCGAAGATCCGCGTCAACCTGGCCCGCGTGCTGCAAAGCGCCGAGCGCCCGGACGAGGCGCGTCAGGCACTCGATCAGGCCATCGCCGAGCTGCGAAGCCTGCCGAGCTCCCACGAGCAGGCCTACGCGCTCATCAGTGCCGGGCGTCTGCTGGCAGCCGNNCCGCCAGCGCGGAGCAAATCGACGACCCCCGCGCGCTCGCCTACGCGCTGGGCTATCAGTCGGCGCTCTACGAAAAGGCCGGGCGCGCCGACGATGCGCTGGCGCTCGCCCGCCAGGCGACCTTCGCCGCCCAGCGGGCCAACGCCCCCGAGAGCCTGTACCTCTGGCAGTGGGCGGTCGGCCGCCTGCTCGCCGAGCAGGGCGACAGCGTCGCCGCGTTGGAGTCCTACCAGCGCGCCGTCTACACGCTCAACGCCATCCGCCCCGATCTCGTCGGCGGCTACCGCGCCGGCAAGGCGTCGTTCCGCGAGGAAGTCGGTCCCCTGTTCCTCCAGCTCGCCGATCTCGAGCTCCAGGAGGCGGTGGCGAAGGCGGACGCCGCCGAGCGCGAGGCGAGCCTGCGCCGCGTGCGCGAAACGGTGGAGGCGCTCAAGGGCGTGGAGCTCGCCGACTACTTCCAGGACGACTGCGTCGCCGCGCTCAAGTCGAGGACCGTCGGCATCGACAAGCTCGCCGCCCGCACCGCGGCCATCTATCCGATCATCTTCGACGATCGCATCGAGCTGCTGGTGAGCCTGCCGAGCGGCACCAAGCTCTACACCACCCGCGTGCCGTCGGACAAAGTCGAGAAAGCCGTGACCACCTTCCGCACCATGCTCGAGCGGCGCGTCACGCGCCAGTACCGGCGATTCTCGATGCTGGTCTACAACTGGCTGATCCGGCCCGTGGCGGCGGATCTCGAAGAGCAGAATATCGACACGCTGGTCGTCGTCCCGGACGGCGTGCTGCGACTGATCCCCATGGCAGCCCTGCACGACGGCGAGAAATTCCTGGTCGAGAAGTTCGCGGTCGCCACCTCGCCGGGCCTCACGCTCACCGACCCGACGCCCATCGAGCGCAAGAACATCCGCGTGCTCTTCAGCGGCATCACCGAGTCGGTGCAGGGATACCCGGCGCTGCCCAATGTCGAGGGGGAGATCGAGAAAATCAGCAAGATGTATCCCGGCACGGTGCTCGAGAACAAGGCCTTCGTCAAAGAGAGGGTGCAGAGCGAGCTTCGCGACACGGAGTACTCCATCGTTCATCTCGCGACCCATGGCGAGTTCGTCCGCGAGGCGGGTGAAAGCTTCGTGCTCACCTACGACGGCCGGCTCGACATGGACGATCTGGAGTACGCCATGAGCATGACCACGTTCCGCGAGCAGCCCATCGAGCTGCTCACGCTGAGCGCCTGCCAGACCGCCGCCGGCGACGACCGCGCCGCGCTCGGGCTCGCGGGCATCGCGGTCAAGGCCGGTGCGCGCAGCGCGCTGGCCACGCTGTGGTTCATCAACGACCAGGCGTCGGCGGAGCTGGTCTCCGAGTTCTACGCGCAGCTCCAGGATCCGAGTCTCTCGAAGGTGAAGGCCCTGCAGCAGGCGCAGCTCAAGCTCGTCAGGGACAGCCGCTACGAGCATCCGATTTACTGGAGCCCGTTCCTGCTCATCGGCAACTGGCTCTGAGCGGCATGGCGCGGCAGCCCCGGAAGGATCGCGACATTTGATAAAGATTCAATCGCTCGGGGCCCTGCTCCTCGGGGTCGGCGCGGCGGCCTTGCTGGCCACACCGCTGATGTCCCCGGCACAGACCGGCGGCGCCACCGCAAAGCGCAAGCCGGCCCTCATGCCCGTGTATCAGCCGCCCATGCGGGGAACCACCGTCGGCGGCCGGATCGGCGGCGGCACGCGGGGAACCGCCGAGCAGCCCATCACCCTGAGCGTGCTCGCGCCCGAGCACCCGGGCCTGACGGTCAACCCCCAGCCGCGGCTCTACTGGTACCTGTCGGACACCGTTGCCGTGGCCGCGGAGCTGACGGTGATCGACCGGCGCAAAGCCGACCCGCTCCTCGAGCTCGCCATCGCGCCCCCCATCCAGGCGGGTATCCACACCCTGGATCTCGCGCGCCACGGCGTGCGGCTCGATCCGGGGGCCCGCTACGAGTGGTTCGTGGCCCTGGTGGTCGACCAGCAGCAGCGCTCCCACGACATCGTCGCGGGCGGCGAGGTCGATCTCGTGGCGCCGCCTGCGGGTCTCGAAGGCAGGCTGGCGGACGCCGGTGCGGCCGGCGGGGCGGGCGTCTACGCCGGTGCCGGCATGTGGTACGACGCCATCGACTCGGCCTCGCTGCGGGTCGCGCGCAACCCGGGCGACGCCCTGGCCCGCGCCCAGCGCGCGGCGCTCCTCGAGCAGGTGGGCCTGGCGCACGTGGCGGCCTATGACCGGGGCGACAAGCCCTGAGCGGGCGGCTCGAGACGCCCATGCCCCGGCCCGGCTCGGCCGCGGGAGCTATTTCGGCCCCGATGTGTCAAATGACACACGGATTGGATGGAATACGTGCAAGAATGTATTTGCTGGGTTCAGGAGAGGCCGGTCAGCGACCCCCCGAGACCCTGTTTCAACGGTGGAAGGAGACATAACATGCGCTCATTAATTCTCAAATCCCTGACCCTGGCAGGCGGACTGGCGGTGCTGGCAATGCCGTTGTCCGGGCTCGCGGGAGGGGTCGTAGTCAACGGATCGACGGCCGAGGTCCAGAAGCGGGCCGCAGCCTCATCGGGTTTCATCCAGGTCGCCTCGCCCGCGAAGGCGTTCGCCTATCAGCCCCCCATGCGGGGCACGGCGAGCAGCGGCCGCGTCGGCGGCGGAACGCGTGGCACGGCCGACGCCGCGTCCGTGACCGTCGAGGTCCTGGCGCCCGATCATGCGGGGCTCACCGTCAGCGAGCAGCCGACGCTCTACTGGTTCGTCTCGCAGCGGATCGAGGTCGACGCCGAGCTCACCATCGTCGATGAGACCAGCATCGACCCGCTGCTCGAGCTCAAGCTGAAGCCGCCCATCGAGGCCGGCATTCACGCGCTGTCGCTCAAGGAGCACGGCGTGCAGCTGAAGACCGACGTCCCGTACCAGTGGTTCGTGGCGGTGGTGATGGATCCGAGCCAGCGCTCCTATGACCTCATCGCCGGTGGCGAGATCACGCGCGTTGCGCAGCCGAGCAACCTGGCGGGCACGCCCCAGGCGTACGCCGAGGCCGGCATCTGGTACGACCTCCTCGACGGGCTGTCCACGGAGATCGGCAACCGGCCGAAGGACACCGAGCTGCGCCAGCAGCGCGCGGCGCTGCTCGAGCAGGTCGGCCTGGCCGGCGCGGCCGAGTACGAGCGGGCCAGCAACCGCTAAAGCCAACAGGACGAGCGCGCCGAAGCGGGCGGGTGGAGCGTGGCTCCCCCGCCCGTTTTTTCGTGCCTGACTTCTGCGTGAATGCGCTGAGGCTCGAGCCCATCTCGAGGGCATCGAGTCCCCCTCGAAACCGATCCGCTCTCGAGCCGGAGGGGCGCGCGCGATGCCGCTAGAGGTCGAACAGATTCACGACGAACTGGAAGTGGATGCCGTCCGCCTGCAGATTGTCGCCTTGAAATTCGATGTCCTCGAGGGCGTAGCCGTAGTAGAGCTCGGCATGAATGCCCGGCATCGGATCCCAGAGCACGCCGACGCCTGGCGAAGAGATGATCTCAGGTGACGGATTGGGCTGATCGTTGAACCAGGCGCCGCCGGCGTCGAAGAAGGCGGCCAGCTGAAGGGTCGGCCGTCCCTGCTTGCGAAGCACCGGGTAACGGTACTCGATGGAGGCGCTGAAGCCCGAGTCCCGCACCAGCTGGTTCTCCTCGTAGCCCCTGACGCTGCGCGCACCCCCCACCGAGAACTGCTCCATCGGCAGCAGCTGATCGGGTGTATACTGGCCTGCCGCCCGGAACAGGATCTGGCTGCCGCGGTCGTCGAGCACCCGTGCCCACTGCAGCTGGCCGAGCCACGCAAAGTACTCGCCGTCGGGCCCGGTGGCCACATCGCTGGTCGCCCCGAGCCAGTCGATGCCGAAGTTGAACGTGGAGCGGAAGGCAAAGATCTGGTTGCGCGTGCGCGTCAGCCACTCCTGCGAAAAGCGAAGCGGTGCCGTATCGGTGACACCGTTGAGCGCAGGGTCAAGCGGCGGGAAGCTGAAGTCAACGCCACCAATGGAAGTCTCGCTGTGGCGGCGGTCGAGGCCAATCGAGAGCACCAGCCGGTCGCGCGGGGTCTGATAAACGGGGTGGCTGATCCCGAAGCCCACCGTGTAGAAGTCGGTTCTGATATCCAGGGGCTCGAATTCGCCGACGACTCTCGAGCGCTCGACTTCCCCCCGGACCTGGAATGTCGTGCCCCGCGAGGTGAACGGTCGGGAGTAGACGCCGAAAAAATCCCCGAGACCCTCTGCACCCTCCACCTCGATGTTCAGGATGTCGCCCCAGCCGCTCAGATTGTAGAGCCGCCCGCTCAGGAGGCCGCGAAAATCGCCGAGACTCGGCACCACCTGATTGTCGAAAACGAGGCTGATCTCGTGGGGCCTGGCCTCCTGCACGGTGGCAACCAGGTTCGCTTCGCCGGGCCGGTCACCCGGCTGAAGATCCGCGTTGATACGCCCGACGACCGGGTCCTGCACCACGATCTGCAGGCGCTCGCCGAGCTGCCGGACATTGAGCGGCGGCCCGGCGCCGAGCTCGAGCCGCTCGCGGATGAACTCCGGGTTGAGCGTCTCGGTCCCCTGCACGTCGATTTTCTTCAGGATCCCCTCGACGATCTCGATGCGGATGCGTCCATCCTTGACGTCCTGATCCGGAATGACGGCACCCGAGTTGATGTAGCCTTCGCTCACGTACTGGAGCGTGAGCTTATGGCGCACCTCCTCGAGCTCCTCGCTGGTGATCTCGCGCCCCACGTAGGGCGCGGTGATCGCGTCGAGCTCGGCGGTGGTGAAAACCGTGTTGCCGGAGATCTCGAACCCCTTGACGAATACGCGTATGCCAGGAGCGATGCGATCGGGGCGTCTCGGTGCGGGAGCCACCGGAGGCAGAACCAGCTCCGGCTTCTCGGGCTTGCGCTCGAGCTCGGGCTCGAGGAGGCGCTCGGCGGGCCTCTCGCCGCCGAGGACACCGCCTCCCGGCGCGGCCGGCCCCTGGGCGTAGACGTCCAGGGAGAGCAACGAGACAAGCGGAACCACGAGGGTTACGAGCACCCTTCGTGATCCAGGCCCTCCCCGCCCCGCTCGGTTGATACGACGCGCACTCGCCATCGTAGTAAAGGCCTTCTTCTTTTTTTATTGGGGAGCCCGCGACTCCCAAACCGCTTTCTACCAGGAACAGCCTGTCGGTACCATGGCAGGCAGCGAGACAGCAGCGCTCGCGAGCTGGAACCCACCCGACCCGATCGCGTCCACGGCCGACGCGGTCACGCTGGGCGCCTCGCCGGTAGCGTCCATGGCGTAGCTCGGAAGATACCCGTCGGGCCCCGGCGACACTCCGCCGCGCCCCTGCGCCGACAGGCTGCTCGTGCCGCCCCGCGCCGCGCCGCAGCGATCGCGCAGCAGCTTCGATGCGTCGAGGAAGTTCTTCGGCAGCGGCACGAGCTGACCGGCGACGGTCGTGTCGGGCGCGTCGATGTTGATCTCCCCATCGATGCCGAGGGCCGACGAGGCGGACACGACGCTGTTCAGATCGAAGATGAACTGACCGGCGACGATGCTGATGTTGCCACCGGGGCCGCCGAAGGCGTTGGCGATGATGGCGCTGTTCTTGAGCACGACGCCCACCGGATCGATGGAAATGTTGCCTCCGCCACCGAAACCGCTCTCAACCGAGGTCGTCACCTGGGAGTCGGTCAGTTGCACCACGTTCGGGGCGTTGATGACGATGTTGCCGCCGTCCGAA
>JABAHO010000505.1_pt1 | contig 58096 bp, 55 predicted proteins | sample 7062071 | NCBI WGS metagenome assembly JABAHO01 (sample SAMN14534356, study PRJNA622989) | marine sediment metagenome | biome: marine biome [ENVO:00000428]; feature: marine pelagic biome [ENVO:01000023]; material: deep marine sediment [ENVO:00002113] | place: India: Gulf of Kutch | collected...
GCATCCACCGATTGAATCCGCAGTCGGTTTCGGTCGCTCGCGGCACACGAGTCAGCGAGTGCGGTTCCTGAGGGTTGATCTGACGCGTTAGGTTTTTCGAGACGTGCGCAGTGGCCCTGAGCCTACAACTGAGTCGCTCTAGGCTTACAGACTGAAAGTTCAGCTTTTGTTAAGTTTTTCGTCGTCGAATGGACCGGAGTTTTGACATGTTATGCATCACATCTCTTCGCAGCTTTTTCGCGCGGAAGTTAAAGTAGATTCGAGCAAACGCTTCCGCGGAAGCGTTTGCTCGAATCTACTTTAACTTTGCTTGGTGCGAAGGACGACGTCGAAGATTGCTCGCGGGTTTAACTGAAATCCCGCGAGCGGGTGTGCAGACGTCCGAGCAGATGGCTGAGATCGACGATGCGGTTGACGACCAGGTGCACGACCTCGCCTTCGCGCTCGATGGTGCCGTGGATGCCGACCATGCGCGAGCCGACAACCTCGCGCCGCTGCCTCTCTGCGATCCAGGGCCACACGACCACGTTGATGTGACCGGTCTCGTCCTCGAGGGTCATGAAGATGACGCCGCTTGCCGTCGATGGACGCTGGCGGTTGATGACGAGGCCGGCGGCACGCACGTGCTCGCCGTGGCGGCAGCGGCTGATCTCGGTGGCGGTGGCCATGTGCAGGCTATCGAGATGTCCGCGCAGTAGAGCGATCGGATGGCGGCCGAGGGTGAGGCCGAGGCTCTCGAAATCCGCCACCAGATTACGCCCCTCGTCGGGCACCGGCAGCATCGGCTCGGCCTCATTGAAGCGGGGTGTTGCGGTGATCGGCAACGGCGCCTCGACGCCGAGCACCTGCCAGTGGGCCCTGTGACGGTTACCGGCGAGACGTTCGAGTGCGCCGGCGGCGGCCAGGCGGTTCATTTGCTCGCGCCGGATTCGACTTCGTTGCATGACGTCCGCGACGCTCGTGAAGGGCGTCTCGCCGCGCGCCGTCAAGAGATCCTCGGCACTGCTCTCGGCAAACCCCTTGATCATGCGAAAGCCGAGCCGCAGAGCCAGATCGCCGTTATCACGCCGCTCCAGAGTGCAATCCCAGAAGCTCGCCGTGACGTCCACCGGGCGCACCTCCACGCCGTGGCGGCGCGCGTCCTGAACGAGCTGCGATGGTGCATAAAAACCCATGGGCTGGCTGTTCAACAGCGCGCAGGTGAAGACCGCCGGCTCGTGGCACTTGAGCCAGGCGGACACGTAGACCAGCAGCGCGAAGCTCGCCGAGTGGGATTCGGGAAAACCGTAGTCGCCGAAACCTTGAATCTGCCGATAGATCTGGCGGGCGAAGCTCTCTTCGTAGCCGCGCGCACGCATTCCTGCTATGAGGCGTTCCTCGAAGGGCGCGAGACCGCCGCGCCGGCGCCAGGCGGCCATGGCGCGGCGCAGCCTGTCCGCCTCGCCGGGGCTGAAGCCGGCCGCCACCACCGCGAGCTGCATGACCTGCTCCTGGAAGATCGGCACGCCGAGGGTGCGCTCGAGCACGCCGCGCACCTCCCGCGAAGGATAGGTCACCGGATCGATGCCCTGACGACGGCGCAGATAGGGGTGCACCATGCCGCCCTGGATGGGACCCGGGCGCACGATGGCCACCTCGATCACCAGATCGTAGAAACACGCCGGGCGCATGCGCGGCAGCATCGCCATCTGCGCGCGGGACTCGATCTGGAACACGCCGACCGTGTCGGCGTGCTGAATCATGGCGTAAACCTCGGGGTCCTCCGCCGGCACCGTGGCCATGGTGAGCGCGCGTCCGCGGTGCGCGGTGATGAGATCGAAGCTCTTGTGGATAGCTGTGAGCATGCCGAGCGCGAGCACGTCCACCTTGAGCAGCCCCAGTGCCTCCAGATCGTCCTTGTCCCACTGGATGACGGTGCGATCCGCCATGGCGGCGTTCTCGATGGGCACCAGCGCCGACAGATCGTCGCGGGCGATGACGAAGCCGCCGGTGTGCTGGGACAGATGCCGCGGAAAGCCCACCAGGCTCTCCACCAGCGTTGCGAGACGGTGCATCACGGGATTGGCGGGATCGAATCCGAGCTCTTTGAAACGTTCCGGCAGCACCTGCTTGCCGTCCCACCACATGAGCGAGGTCGCCAGCCGATCCACCTGAGCGGCATCGAGACCGAGCGCCTTGCCCACGTCACGCACGGCGCTCCTCGGCTGATAGGTGATGACGGTGGCGGCGATGGCGGCGCGTTCGCGCCCGTACTTCGCGTAGATGTACTGGATGACCTCCTCGCGCCGCTCGTGCTCGAAGTCGACGTCGATGTCCGGCGGCTCGTTGCGCTCCCGCGAGATGAAGCGCTCGAAGAGCATCTCCATGCGCGCCGGATCCACCTCGGTGATGCCGAGGCAGAAGCACACGGCGGAGTTGGCGGCGGAGCCGCGGCCCTGGCAGAGAATGCCGCGGCGGCGTGCAAAGCGCACGATGTCGTGCACGGTGAGGAAATAGGGCTCGTAGTGGAGCTCGGCGATGAGCGCGAGCTCGTGCTCGATCTGATCGCGGAGCTTCGACGAGATGCCCTGCGGCCAGCGCCTGCGGATGCCTTCCCCGGTGAGCGCGCGCAGATGCTCGCCGGGGGTCATGCCTTGCGGCACCAGCTCCTCGGGGTACTCGTAGCGCAGCTCGTCGAGGGAGAAGCGGCAGCGCGCGGCGATGGCGACGCTCTCGGCAAGCAGCTCGCCGGGATAGAGGCGGGCAAGGCGCTCGCGGCTGCGCAGGCTGCGCTCGCCGTTTGCGTGCAGGCGCAGGCCGGCCGCGGCCACCGTGCAGCCGAGACGAATGGCCGAGAGCGTGTCCTGCAGCGCCCTTCGGGCACGGCTGTGCATGTGCACGCCTCCGGCCGCCGTGAGCGGCAGACCGGCGCGTGAGCCGAGACGCTCGAGATGCGCGAGGCGCCGCCCATCGTCGCGACCGCAGAGCCTTTCGGCGGCGAGCCACGCACGCCCGGGAAAGTGCTCCGCGACCCATCGCGCCTGCGCGAGCTGCGCGCGCATCCCGTCCACCTCGCCTGCCGGCAGCCACAGGGCGAGACAGCCCTCCAGATCGCCTTCCAGATCGGCCATTGCGAGCCGGTAGCCGCCCTTGCTCGCGGCGCGGCGCCCGCGGGTGACGAGCCGGGCCAGGCGGCCGTAGGCGGCCCGATCCGTGGCCAGCAGCACCAGCCGCAGGCCCTCCTCGAGCCCGAACTCGGCGCCGACGATCAGCGCGAGACCGCACTCCCTGGCCGCCGCGTGAGCGCGCACCACGCCGGCGAGAGAGCACTCGTCGGTGATGGCGATGGCGGCGTAGCCGAGCTGTGCGGCGCGCAGCACCAGCTCCTCCGGGTGCGAGGCACCGCGAAGAAAAGTGAAATTGGAGATCGCGTGCAGCTCGGCATACGCGGGCTTCGCAGCCGCCGGCATGGACAGGCCCCCGGGTCGATTGGATAACTGTATTTTTATCCAGTTATCGACGTGCGCACAAGCACAGGCGCCAGCCCGCCCCGCAGCGGCGCGAGAATCCCGCAGCCCCGCCCGCAGTGGCGACTTGTCACGAGGCTCAGAACCGAGTACACAGGGCCCGCGGCGCGATGCCCGCCTGCGGCGAATGAAAACAACGACCCCGAGGGTCCGAGCGCAATGAAAAGTCCCGCCATCGTTCTCGCCAATCGCCGCTTCAAGACGCCGAACGGCAAGGTGGCGCACGGTCTGATACGCGGCAGTGACCGCTTCACGGTCATGGCCGTCGTCGACCCGGATTGCGCCGGCGAAGACGCCGGTGAGGCGCTGGACGGCACGCACCGGGGGATCCCCATCGTCGCGAGCCTCGACGAGGCTCTGGCAGCGGCGCGGCAGAAACCGACGTACTGCGTCGTCGGCATCGCCACTCATGGCGGCAAGTTCACCGACGAGGTGCGCGCAAACGTGCTCGAGGCGGTCAAGCGCGGGCTTTCCATCGTCAACGGTCTTCACGATGCCGCCTCGGAGGATGCCGAGATTGCCGCCGCTGCCGAGGCCGCCGGGGTCGAGCTCATCGATCTGCGCAAATCGCCGCCCAAGAGCGCCCTGCACTTCTGGGAAGGGGACATCCATCAGGTGCGCGCCCCTCGCGTCGCCGTGCTCGGTACCGATTGCGCCCTCGGCAAGCGCACCACGACGCGGCTGCTCGTCGAGGCGCTCAACGCGTCCGGAATGCACGCGGAGATGATTTACACCGGACAGACCGGCTGGATGCAGGGCGCCCGATACGGATTCGTGTTCGATGCGGTCATCAACGACTACGTGAGCGGCGAGGTCGAGCACGCGCTCGTCACCTGCGACAGGGAAGCGCAGCCGGACGTCATGGTGATAGAGGGCCAGTCCTCGCTCAGAAATCCGAGCGGTCCGTGTGGCGCCGAGTTCCTGTTATCGGGCGGTGCGCACGGCGTCGTGCTTCAGCACGCCCCCGGGCGCGAGTTCTTCGAGGGTTACGAGGCGCAGCAGCTGCGCGTTCCCGAGCCGGCCGACGAGATTGCGCTCATCGGCATGTACGGCGCGCGCACCCTCGCGCTCACTCTGAACGGCGCCCACGTGAGCGCCGACGAGCTCATCGCGTACCAGCAGGCCTACGAGTGCGCGCTCGGAATTCCGGTCGTGCGTCCGCTCGAGGAGGGTCTCGGGCGCCTCGTGCCGGTGATCGCCGACTACGTCGAGGCGCAACGCGAGTGAAGATCACGAGCATCCGCAGCCGCGTCGAGGATTTCGCGCTGACGCGACCCTATACCATCGCCTTCAGAAGCATCGGCGACGTGCAGATGGGCCTGGTGGAGATCGGCACCGACGTCGGGCTGACCGGGATCGGCTGCGCGTCGCCCGAGGCCATGGTCACCGGCGAGACCCGCGAAGCGTGCAATGCCGCCATCGAGGAGAGCGCCCTCGCCTGGCTCGAGGGGCGCGATCCGCGCACGCTGCCGGCGCTTTGCCGCGAGCTCGAGCGCCGCATGCCGAAAACGCCGGCCGCGCGCGCCGCCGTCGACATGGCACTGCACGATCTGCTGGCGCAGCAGCTCGGCATCCCTCTGGTGGAGATGCTCGGCCGCGCGCACCAGAGCCTGCCGACCTCTATCACCATCGGTATCAAGCCGGTGGACGAGACGGTCGCCGAGGCCGAGGAGTACGTGGGGCGCGGATTCAAGATCCTGAAGGTCAAGCTAGGTCACTCTCTCGACGAGGATCTGGAGCGGCTCGCGCGTCTTCGCGGGCGCGTCGGCGCCGGCGTCGGCATCCGCGTGGATCCGAATCAGGGTTACACCGCTGCCGACGTCACTACGTTCGTCGAGCGCACGCGTGACCTCGACATCGAGTTTCTCGAGCAGCCCATGGCCGCCGATGACATCGCTGCCATGCGGGCCCTGCCGGAGGCCGTGCGCGCGCGACTCGCGGCGGACGAGACGCTCCTCGACGCGCGCGACGCGCTCAAGCTCATCGAGCCGCCGCGCGCCTGCGGCATTTTCAATATCAAGCTCATGAAGTGCGGCGGTGTGCACGCGGCGCGCAGGATCGCCGACATTGCCGACAGCGCAGGCATCGCGTTGATGTGGGGCTGCATGGACGAGAGCATCGTGAGCATCAGCGCGGCGCTTCACGTTGCGCTGGCCTCGCCGGCAACCCGCTACCTGGATCTGGACGGCAGTCTCGATCTCGCGCGCGACGTCGTCGAAGGCGGCTTCGTTCTCGAGGACGGTTACATGCGAACGACGGACGCGCCCGGGCTTGGCGTGCGCCGGCTTTGACGACTAGATATGCCCGTCCTCGCGCAGCCGGCCGAGGCCTTCGCGCAGAATCCCGGCCAGAAAAGCGGCCCAGTCCTCCTGACCCGCTGCGGTCTCGATGAGATCCTGGCGGATCTCGAGCTCCACGTGCGGTAGCTCCCTATGATGGCCGTGCACGGGCACCGCGTAGTCCTTGTCGCTGGTCATGAAATAAGGCTCGTTGTCGCCGACGCAGAGATGGCCTTCACCGTGCAGCAGCTCGAGCAGAATTTTCGCAAAACGCGGATCGTGCTCGTAGAGCACGCCCACGTGCCACGGCCGCGACACGCCGTGGAAGACGGGCGTGCAGCTGTGAACGGCGACCATAACGGTGGGTCGCCCGGCCGCCTCGCGCTCGTCGAGCGCCGCGGCGATGGTGTCGTGATAGGGAAGGAAGATCTCCTCGGTGCGCGCTTTCTTCTCGCGCTCGTCGATGTGCAGATTTCCGGGTATCTCGGTAGACTCGCTCAGGGTGGTGATGAAGTCATGGGCGGTGGGCCAGCGATTGCAGTCGACCACCAGCCTCGAATAGGTCGACATCACCAGATGCGCGTCGAGCAGCCGTGAAAGCCCGCGCGCGACGCCTGCGGCGCCGATGTCGTAGGTGATGTGCCGGTCGAGATGATGGGGGTCCAGACCGAGGGTGCCGAGCTTGAGCGGGAACGCCTTTCCCGCGTGCTCGCAGGTGAGGAAGAAAGGCGAAGTCGCGCCCGGGCGAATATCTTCCACCGGCTCCGGATCTTCGGCGCCGAGCAGGCTTTCACCCTCACCGATTTCGCGATGCAACGAGTCCCGTCTCCATGCGGCCCGATCGTGGCGGCATGGTATCACGGGTAATCGCTTCCACTGCCACTTCCGGTGAGCGTTGGTTTGATTTAAGTTTCGACCGGCAACAACGATCAGAGCTTTTCGCCCATGAACCGATTGCGCGTCGACCTCTACAGCGATACCCAGAGCCGCCCCACAGCCGGGATGCGCCGTTTCATGCTCGATGCCGAGGTCGGTGACGAGCAGCGAGGCGAGGATCCCACCGTCACGCGCCTGTGCGATCTGGTCTCGAACCTGCTCGGCAAGGAGAACGCCCTGTTCCTGCCATCCGGCACCATGTGCAACGAGATCGCCTACCGCGTGCACTGCGAGCCAGGTGACGAGGTGATCGTCGACAAGACCGCTCACCCGCTGCACTACGAGACCGGCGGCCCGGCGGCGCTGTCCGGCGTCATGACCCGCCCGCTCGATGGACTGTACGGTATTTTCAGCGCCGAGCAGGTCGAAGCCGCCATCCGCAGGCCCAGCCGTCATCATCCGGCATCACGCCTGCTGTCGGTGGAGAACACCTCGAACGGCGGCGGCGGGACGGTTTGGCCTCTCGAGCGCGTTCAAGAGGTCACGCGTGCCGCCAGGGACGCCGGCCTTCGCACCCACCTCGATGGCGCCCGCCTGATGAACGCGGTGGTGGCGAGCGGCGTCTCGGCGCGCGACTATGCCGAGCCCTTCGACTCGGCGTGGATCTGTCTCACCAAGGGGCTGGGGGCGCCGGTCGGTGCGGTGCTCGCCGGCTCCGCGGACTTCGTCGACCGCGCCTGGCGTTTCAAGCACCAGTTCGGCGGCGCCATGCGCCAGGCCGGGATCATCGCTGCGGCCGGTATCTACGCGCTCGAGAATCACGTCGAGCGCCTCGCCGAGGACCATGCCAACGCGCGGCACTTCGCCGAGCTGATTGCTGAGATCCCCGGTATCGCGGTGGACATGGATTCGGTGCAGACCAACATGGTCTATTTCGATACGCGTGCAACGGGACTGAGCGCACCGGAGATCGGCAAGCGGCTATTGGAACGCGGTGTTCGTATCGGCGACGTCGACGACGCCTGCATGCGCGCGGTGACGCACATCGATGTGGACCGAACCGCCGTCGAGGAAGCGGCGAGCGCGCTCCGATCGGCGCTCGCGGGCTGAGCTCAGAATCTTCGATCCAGATTCCGGTACTGGAGGCGCAGAACGTAGCCCGCCCAGGCCAGGGCGAGCACCATGACGGTCATGCCGACGAAGTTCGTGAAGGTGCCGAGCGCGTGTGCGTAGTCGAGCATGCCCAGCCTGCCGAGAAGATTCGTCCAATCGTGAGCCCCGGGCCGCTCCTGGCCGATGAAGCCGCCGATGAGCATCAGCTTCCCGGTGCGCGCATCGTAGATATACGGCGCGAGATCCATCGCGCTTTGACCCAGCCACCAGAAGGCCACGGCGCCGCCGAAAGCGTTCTGATGCTTGAACAGGAAAGCCGCCATGATCGCCGCAGGCGCTATCAGCTGCATGAGCGATCCGCCCAGCACCGCCATGAAGTCGCCCAGAATCGCGAACAGCAGATGACCGGCCTCGTGAAAGGCGAGGTTGACACCGTGCATGATTGAGCTGTTGATCTCCGGAAGATGCCCGAAGAGCTCCCGATGGTCGGTCTGGAAGAACCAGATGCTCCAGATCACCAATCCGAGCAGAGTGATGCATCGGCCGCCGAAGAGAATGGGGTTCACACGGTCAGGCACGCGAAACAGATGCGCGGCCAGGCGTGCCTGCCAGCGCGGTTGCGCTCGAACGCCCGCTACCCTTGCTGCTGCACGCGACCGGTAACGGTGCTTCATCCATTTTCTGAAAAAGAGCCCGCAGGCCTGACAGCGCTCGCCCGCGGCGATATCGCCGCCGGCGTTCGCGTAGCCACATTTCGGACAGGTGCTGTACATGCGGGAAAAAATGCGGCAGGCGGGGCTCCGGGTGTCAGCTTGATACTAGGCCGCAATGCCTGCCGGCGCCTGTGACAGGAATCTCACTCGAAGATACCCACCGAGCGGCGTCGCTCAACGGGATGCGGCAGCTCTCCGGCCTTCGTCGATCGCCCTTCGAATTCGCTCCTCCGCCACGCCGACCAGCTCCTTTGCGGAATGCTCCCGTTGGCTGATAGGCGCGAGAACCGTGCATGTCACCTTTACTCCGAAAGGAATCGGCCGCATTCGGTAGCGCATCAGCTCCCACGAGCCGTCGATGGCAACGGGCACCACGACCGCCGACGGCGTCGCGCGAAGCAGCGTCATCAATCCTGCAGGGTTGAACGCCTTCATGGCCCCGTCGCGCGCGCGTGTGCCCTCCGGAAAGATACAGGCCGCGTAACGATGCTCCTCGACACGTTTGCCGAACGCCGCCAGGGCCCGCATGGAACCGCGCGGATCGCTCCGCTCGATGAGCGCGGAGCCTCCGTTGCGCAGGTTGTAGGAGATGCTCGGCAGCCATTTACCGAGCTCGATCTTGGCGACGTATTTCGGGTGACGATCCCTGAAAACCCACCCGAGCATGGGAATGTCGTACATGCTCTGATGATTGGCAACGACAATCAGTGGCGTATCCGCAGGAAGCGTGTGGGCGCAATCGAGCTCCATGCGCGTTCCAACCGCCTTGAGACTCGCCAGGACGCAGAAATTCAGGTAGTCCACCACGTGCTTGTGTGCTTCGTAGCCGAAACGCAGCGCGAGCACCTGGGCCGCATGAAAGCCGAGCAGCACCGTGCCGAAGATCACCAGATGCAATGGCGTCAGCAACCATCCGATGGTTTTCTGCATGANNACGGTGCCTCGCGCACGAAGCAGCTTCAGACAATTTCTGCCTTGAGCGGTGGACGGTGCACCTGATAATCGGTGCTGTACAGGTAGTCATGAATGACATGCTCCGCGCTCGGCAGCTCGTAGGTACCGTCCGGCAGCCGGTTGGCGGTCTCCTTCAGCCGATAGGTGTAATGCCCACAGGTCCACACCTTGAAGCGGCGCATGGCCGTGCAAAGACAGGTCTTGTCGTAGACCCTGATTTCTTTCGGATTCTGGGCAACGACGGCATTGTACGCATCGATGTAATCACAGTGTCCATTACGGTCGAGAAGATATCCATAAGCCTCGCAGTTTGGCCGGATACCGGAGCCGATGGCGGGAGAGCTTTTCAGCATTCGCATGGGATATCCCGTCGGCGAGATGGTATTGACGACGATGTCCTCTTCCTCGGCTTTCAAATATTCCTGTTTCACAGAATCCGGCAGCCCGCACTCCTTAGTGATGGTGAAGCGCGTTGCGCATTGCACGCCGGAACATCCGAGCTCGATGTAATCGACCGCGTCGGAGCCGGTGAAGACGCCGCCAGCGGCGATGACCGGTATTTCGAGACCCTCCTCGGCGAGAAAAGCGACCACCTCGGCCGCGATCGCTTTCAAGTCGTAGTCCGCCCAGTCCATGCCAAAGCCCAGATGCCCGCCGGCGAGGGGGCCTTCGACGATCACGTAATCGGGCGTGCGTCGCGTACGTGAGCTTTTCTTCAGCAGCAGCTTCAACGCACGCACCGAGGAAACGATGATGCCGAGCTTCACGTCGTGAAATCGGGGGTGATCCTCGATGAGCGCGAAGGTGCCCAGATGCAGACCCGCGCTCAAGGTTATTCCGTCGATGCCTGCATCCATGGCGGAGTCCAGCCTGGTCTTCAAGGTACCGGCCGGGTTGTTCATGGTCAGCTTTTCCATGCAGTTGATGAACACCATCCCCGANNCTTTTCCATGCAGTTGATGAACACCATCCCCGAGCCGCGTTTAGCCTCCATCACCGAGCCCACGTGCAACCGGGTTGCCTGTCCCAGTGCTTCCAGATCGAATTTGACCTCGGACTTATCGGCATTGGCCACGTTGTACTTGTACTTCTGCAGCTTGTCGCGAACGAAGCTCGTGCGGCGCTCCTGGTCGACGACCGTGGGCAGCATGGCATCGGATATGTGGCCGATACCGCCCATTCGCGCCGCTGTCAGGGCGAGCGCGGTGGCGGAGATGTCGACGCCCATGCCTCCGGTGACGATGGGAAGATACTCGCGCGTAGCGAATCTCAGGCGATGGTTGTCGAGCTTTTTCATCATGGTTTGCGAGGCATTTCGAGACGATCGGTCAGGGCGCCGGGAGCTACGTTTTTCTGGTGGACTGGTGAGAAAAAGCTCTCATGGCGTCTGGCTCGCGCCAAAGCGTGGTGCACAAGGATTATAGCCAGTCCGCCGCCTCAAAGCTCCAGTTCCAGCGCAAAGCTGTGGATACGGCCCCCATCGTGCCGGGCACTGTCGCGGACCGCGAGCGTCCACTCACCGGCAGGGCGCAAACCTCTCAGCGCGGCCAGGGCCGGGGTGGACACTTCGTCGTAGACGCGGCGAATACTGCGCGCCCCGCCGCCCTCGCGGTCGTGGAGCAGCACCGCGCGCGCACCCGTTCGGGCCGGAGGCACGAGCCTCACGCTGAGATCGCCGACCCAGCCATGCTCGAGATCCACGTGCACCTTGATTGCGCGGATCGGACGCTCGTCACCCACCGCAACCTTCAGACGCGCGGTCGCGAGATCGCGAATGGAAACCGACTGAATGGCTTTGTGCACTGCCGTATAAGCGGCTCTTTTCGGTGCCGCGAGCGCCACGGCCTTTTTCGCATTCAGCCGCCCGTAGCCGTAAAGGCTGCTGTGGCCCTCGGCATCGTAGCGCCCGCCTGACGCGTCGATCTTGTCGCAGCTCTGCTTGAGTATCTGCTTCACCTCGTCCCAGCGAAGCTCGGGCTCTCTGGCGATTACCAGCGCTGCAACGCCGGCGGCACCGGGACAGGCGCTCGAGGTTCCACCGAACGAATTGGTGTAGTGTCCCGCAGCGTCACCGTCGCTCTCGCTGCCGGCGTTATAACCAGCGGCTCCCGACACGTCCGTGGTCCATATGCCCGGGGTCAGCGAGGGCGTGCCGTTGCTGCTCGGAAAGCAGCACCAGAGCGCATCTCCGACGTCACTGTAGTCCGCCTTCTTGCCACGATCGTTGCAGGCGCCAACGGCCATCACTTTCGCATAGCTGGCATAGCCATCGTTGTCGACGGACTCATTACCGTTGCCCGCTGCCCAGGCGATCACGCAGCCTTTGCCGGATCGGCCTTCGCGCACGGCGTAATCGATGGCGAGCCGGGTCGAATCGGGGATCGGCACCACCTCGTCATGCAGGGGATCGTTCGGATTCCACCAGTCACCGTCCATTGGTCCCCAGCTGCAGGAGATCACATCCGCACCGTGATCCGCCGCCCATACGAAAGCATCGGCCTCGGCTTGGGAGCCGAGGCTCGAGACCAGGCGAATGGGCATCAGCCGCGCCTTCGGAGCGACGCCCGATGCACCGTGCGCACCGTTTGCACAGGCGACGCCGGCGCACGGCGTCCCATGGCGATCGCCAGGACCCGGCCTCGCATCTCCCTGCCCCCGCGTGACGTCGCGTGGTGCGACGATCTTTCCCGCTCCCGTGAACTCCTCGTGTTCGGTGTCGACACCATCGTCGATAATGGCGATGGTGGTGCCTTCGCCCTGACTCGCCTCCCAGGCAGCCTCGACGCTGGCATGAGCGTTGACCGTGTTGCCCGCGATTCTCGTCCGCTTCAGGTGCCACTGCTGGGGAAACGCACCACGCCTGCCGAGCTCCTGCACGAGCTCCGGATGGCAAAGGAGCACGTCGTCGCGAGCCAGCAGTGAAGCTGCGACCGCCAGCGTTTTCTCGTGTCCGCTACCCTCCGGTAAGGCAACGAACCAGGCATTCACGGCATACGAGAGCTGGCGTCTCGGTTCGAGGTTGAGATTGCGGAGGACGCGCATGACGGCAGCCCGGCTGCAGCGTTCCTGGAACTGGATGAACAGATTCTCGGTGTATACGACGGGTCTACCCGATGCGGTGCAGAGGCCGCGCCCGGCGAAACGAACGCATCCCTCCCGGCGCAAAGCGATGCGTGCCTTGTCGCGCATGGAGCGCACCGCGCGGCGGGCGCTGCAGCGAAAAACCTCGATCCCCACCTCCGGGATCGAGAACACCGCATCGAACTGCGCCAGCATGTCCCGGCTCGACTTGGAGATCGGCATCTCGCGCACCGCGCGACGCCCGTGCGTGCGCACAACCATGATGTCCGCACTCAAACGCAAGCGATACGGTTTACCCCGCTTGCCGCCGAATCTGACGCTGGCCATTCTTGCCATTCGCATAGCTCCTTCGTTGAGAGCGCGGAGGAAACAAAAGAGGATGGGAGTATAGTGTCAACCATGGACGCTCTCCAGCAATGGGGCTGCTGCCCCGATTCCATCGAAATCGGCGACCACGGCAAGGGTATTCGCCTCATCAAGCGCGATGATCTTTACGCGATTCGGGGGAAACTCTCGGAAAGCGAGTTCGACGACATGGACTCGCAGCTGACCGGCGACGACATCAGCATCCTGCGCGGCAAACCGCGTTCCGCTCGCGCACCCGGCCGCGAGCTCTTGCCGGTGTACGCAACGGGGCGAGAGGCAGCGCCGGCGGTGGCGACGAAGCGCATCTTTTTGAGGTTGACCGACGATGCGACCATCGAAAGTGTTCGCGCGCAGATAGAGGCGCTCGACATGCGCGTTGTGGAGATCCCCGCCCATGCGCCGCACTGCGCCTGGCTCGAGCCAAAGTCGGGACGCGTGGACGAGGCGCTTTCCAGGATCGAATCGTTACGCGCCCTGCCCCATGCGGCCCATGTCGAACCGCAACTGCTGCGACCGAGAGCGTGGAAGCCCGCCCGATGACGCGGCGAAAGAGCCCAAGGCGGATTCAAAGAACTGAGGCCCGCGTCACGTTGTATCCCGTGCGCAACGGCGCATACTAGATGCTGGCGTTGGCGGCCCGAAGACCCGTCCGGCGAGCGGCAATGAGGCACGAGCGAGAAGCGAAGCGCACATGGAGGCCATGAAGTTCCTGCTGATCTGCGCGTTGGTATTGTCCATCGTGTGCCTGGTGCTGGCTGTCTTTCACTGGACGCACCTGCGCCGCGACATTGCAAAGCAAGCCACGGATATCGCCACGCAGAGACCACTCTGGCTCGAGTTCCCCCGCGCTTACACGCACCAGGGCAAACGCCATCAGCGGCGCTTTTTCGCTTATTTCGTCGTATTCGTGCTCCTCGCCATCATTCTGCTGCTCTCACCGATTGTGTGAGAGCACGCGCTGATTGAGCGCAAAGCCACACCGTCCGATGCCTTTACGGTGTCGAGGCGGAGCCGGTCCTTCGGTTATGATTCCGACTTCGAATCGAAAGGCCGGGGTACCAGTTGTCCGTTTCTTCCCAAAGCGCCGCGGGGCTTCCAGGCGATGCGCTCGCCCGCTGTTACCATTGTCACAGCCCGATTCACGGTGAGGTCGGCACATTCGCCGAGATCGACGGCGTGCAGCGGCCGATGTGCTGCAACGGCTGCAAGAGCGCGGCCGAGGCCATCGTTGCCGGCGGCCTCGACGACTACTATCGGCGCCGCAGCCGATTGCCGGGCGCGCCGGCGCAGCCCTCAGAGGAATTCGCGCGAGAGACCCGCGTCTACGACCTCGAGGATGCACAGCGCACCTTCGTTCGCCGTCTCGACAGCGGTGAGCACGAGGCGTCGCTGATTCTCGGAGGTATCCAGTGTGCCGCGTGCGCATCGCTCAACGAGCGGCACCTGCAGAAAACGCCCGGCGTCGTCGATGCCCAGGTCAACTTCTCTACGCATCGCGCGACCGTGCGCTGGAACCCCGAGCATATCAGCCTCAGCGACATCCTCAGTGCCGTCAAGCGTATCGGCTATACGGCCCATCCCTACGATCCCGATCGGCAGGAGGCGCTTCTCGAGCGCGAACGCAGGCAACAGCTGCGCCGACTGGGCGTTGCCGGTGGGCTCGGCATGCAGGTCATGATGATCGCCGTAGCGTTGTACGCAGGAGAATGGTACGGGATCGGGGAAGACTTTCGTCGATTGTTCATGTGGCTCAGCCTGGCTTTGACTGTCCCCGTGCTGCTCTACTGCGCACGTCCTTTTTTCAGCGGCGCGCTGCGCGACCTGCGCAACCTCGGGCTGGGTATGGACGTGCCCGTGAGCCTCGGTCTCGCTATTGCCTTCCTCGGCAGCGTACACGCCACATTCGCGGGCGTCGGCGCTGTCTACTACGACTCTGTGGTCATGTTCGTTTTCTTTCTGCTGCTCGCGCGCTATCTCGAGCTGATGGCACGAAGGAAGAGCGCACAGCTCTCGGAAGCGCTCGTCAATCCTGCCCCGGTGATGGCAACCCGCCTGGACGCCTGCGGCGCGCACACGATCGTTGCCGTCGCCGAGCTCGAGGTGGGCGATCGCGTTCTGGTGCGACCCGGTGAGCCGATACCCGCTGACGGGCGCGTGCTCGAAGGGCGTGCCAGCGTCGACGAGGCGCTGCTAACCGGCGAGAGCCGACCGGTCGCCAAGAGCGTCGACGATGCGGTCATCGGTGGCTCAATCAATCTCGACAGCCCGCTGCAGATCCGGGTGGAACGCACAGGACCGGACACCGTGCTCTCGCGCATTCTCGACCTGGTCGAGCGCGCACGGAACGAGCGTCCGCGGATACAACGCGCTGCCGACCGCGCCGCCGCCTGGTTCGTCGCAGCCGTCCTGATGCTTGCTCTTGCCACCGCGGCTTACTGGTTGCACACGCAACCCGAGCGCTGGTTGCCCATAACGGTGGCCATGCTGGTGGTGACCTGCCCGTGCGCGTTGTCGCTCGCCACACCGACGGCCATAGCGGCCGCCACCGGTGCGTTGACGCGCAGGGCGCTGATCCTCACAGGCAGCAATGCCCTCGAGACCCTGGCCAGGGCTGACCGTTTCGTGTTCGACAAAACCGGCACGCTCACCCACGGACGGCCGCGGGTCGTAAAGGCGTTGGCTATTTCCGACATGGCGCCCGATGTCTGCGCCCGAATCGCCGCATCCCTCGAACGTCACTCCGAGCACGCGATAGCGAAGGCTTTGGTCGCGAACGCCCGCGCGGAAACGAGCGCCACAGAAGTGGTGAACACACCGGGCGGAGGGCTGCAGGGGAATGTTTCCGGAACGCTCTACACCATCGGCACTCCNNTGCTCGCTCGTGGTTCTGGCCGATGCTTCGGCTGCGCGTTGCCTCTTCTACCTGAGAGACGAGCTTCGCCCCGATGCACGCGAGCTCGTCGCATCGCTGCGCCGATACGGCAATGCGGTCAGTCTCTACTCCGGTGACCGCACCGACATTACTTCGCGCATTGCCGCCGAGATCGGTATCGACGACGTCGCCGCGGGCCTTTCACCTCAGGAAAAACTCGCCCGGGTGCGCGAGCTCCAGAACCGCGGAGAGGTCGTCGCGATGGTTGGTGACGGCATCAACGACACGCCGGTGCTCTCCGGCGCCGATGTCTCCATCGCCATGGGCGACGGTGCGCAGGCCGCGCGCGCCAGCGCAGACATGATTCTGATCGGAAACGATTTGTCGAATCTCGCCGAAGGCACCGCGATTGCGCGCCGGACACTCTCGGTCATCCGTCAGAACCTGCTCTGGGCGGCGACCTACAATCTGCTCGCAATCCCGGCTGCAGCGGCCGGCTTCGTTGCGCCCTGGATGGCCGCTATCGGGATGTCGGCGAGCTCACTGCTGGTTGTTGCCAACAGTATGCGTCTTGCCCGCTCGCGGCGGCGCACCGGGGATGATCGTTGAATTGGACATTCTGTATATCCTCATCCCGTTGTCGGTAGTGCTGGTGGCGATAATCGTGGCTGCGTTTCTCTGGGCAATCCGCTCGGGGCAGTTCGACGACCTGGAGGGACCCGCTCACCGCATTCTCAGCGACGAAGACGAGCAACCCGTGTCGTCACCAACCTGCACACCAGACAGCCGCAAGCGCAACGCTGGCGCTCGGGAGGTTTGACCGAAATCAATGATCGCGGATTCACGACTCTAATACTATTATCAGTATACATCGAAGAGAGCGAACGGCGGGGAAAGCTGCATGAGTGGAATAATGCAACAGCTCAAGACCGATCACAGAAACATCGCGCGCCTGCTCGTCACCCTGGAGCAACAGATGGAGATCGTGCACGAGGAGAGATCGGCCGATTTCGATCTGATGCTCGATATCATGATCTACATGACCCAGTATCCGGATCACACGACACACCACCCGATGGAAGATCTGATGTTCGAGAAGCTCATCGCACAGGACGACAGCGCGAAAGAAATCGTTGCCCGTCTCGAGCGCGAGCACGAGGGTCTCGCCGACAAGGGCGGGCGTTTTCTCGAGATGCTGCGTCATGTGGTCGATGGTGCGCTCGTCGAGCGCGATGCGCTGGAAGAGGCCGGCCGCGACTACATCGCTTTCCTGAGAAGCCACATGGAGATTGAGGACAGCGAAGCTTTCCCGAGAGCCGAGCGTGCTCTCTCCGAGCAGGACTGGGCGGATGTCGAATCGGGCATGGATGCACGCACCGATCCCGTTTTCGGTCCCGTCGTCGCCGACCAATTCCGCTCGCTCTACGACTACATTCAGCGCGAAAGCTGACTGAGCCCTACCTGGCCGGCATCGCAGCTCGGCCGAGCCGCATTTGCTGAGCACCTTTTATTCCCTGTAACTCGCCTTTGAGTCGCCATCCCTCGGCATCCAGCTGCGCGTACCAGCGCCCCGGGGCGAGCTCCGGCCGGCTGGCCAGATACCGACCCGGCGCGATGCGCCGCAGCATCAGGTGAAGATCGAGACCGGGACGGGTAGCGTGATAAAGCCGCAGGTTGACCATCTCCGGCGCCTCGAATGACGCATCGCCGTCGAGGCTCGCCTCGATCACACCGCCGCTCTCACCGAGGCGCACGATCGAAGCGAGACCGAATGCCTGCGCCGAAGCGTCGCGCTCAATGGAGCGATTGATCTGCAATCCCCTCTTGTAGTAGTCGTCGACGACCAGCCCGTCGTACGTCGAGATAGCGAGTGTCAGCATCACAGCGCCCATGACCACCGCTGAAGCGGGGATCATCAATACCAGCCAGACCATCGGCTCACGGTACCATTTGCGCTGTTTCGGGCTCGATGTCATGGCATTTCGCAAACTTTCATCGTACCGCAGGCGCCGGCCCGAGAAAACGTGCCTCCTGTTCGGCCCGCAACGACTCGTCGTCGACCGATTGCAGTGCGAAAGTGATGGTCGAGCTGGCGCGCTTCAATGAATAAGGGTCCGCCCTCACGCGTGCGGAAACGCTCATCACCTCGTGGGCGGAGACGGGAACCTGCGTGGATTCCATATCGAGCTCGATCCCATCGATTCCTGATACCCGAACGACGTAGCGATGATCCCTGTCATCCATATTGATGAGCTTGAGCGTGTAGACGTTTTCCACCATTCCCTCGTTGGTCTCCCGGTAGAGCGCGTTCCGGTCTCTGATAATATCGAGCGCAAGGGGCGTTCTGCTCGCGATGCCGAATCCAACGGCGCCGATCAGCGCTATCAGCACCGCCGCATAGACGATAACTCTCGGGCGAAGGGTATGTACTGCCCTGCCCGCCACCGCGTTCTCGGTGGTGTAACGGATGAGTCCCTTTTCGTACCCCATCTGATCCATGACCCGGTCGCAGGCATCGATGCAGGCGGCACAGGCGATGCATTGATATTGAAGACCATCGCGGATATCGATACCCGTGGGGCACACCTGCACGCACATGGTGCAATCGATACAATCTCCGAGCCCGGCGGCGCGGTGGTCGGCGCTGCGCTTGCGTGCGCCACGCGGCTCACCGCGTGACGGATCGTAGGAGATGATCAGCGTGTCCTTGTCGAACATCGCGCTCTGGAAGCGCGCGTAGGGACACATGTACTTGCACACCTGCTCGCGCATCCAGCCGGCGTTGCCGTAGGTGGCAAATCCGTAAAACAGGATCCAGAAAGTTTCCCATGGCCCCAGTTCGAAAGTCAGAGCGCGGGCGCCGAGATCGAGCACCGGTGTGAAATATCCAACGAAAGTGAAGCCCGTCCATAACGAGAAAACGATCCATATCGCGTGCTTGGCACCCTTGACGGTGAGCTTTCGCCCGGACCACGGGCTCTTGTCGAGCTTCATGCGTTTGCGGCGATCGCCCTCTACCTTGCGCTCGATCCACAGGAACACCTCGGTCCATACCGTCTGCGGGCACGCATAGCCGCACCACAGGCGACCCGCCAGAGCGGTAAAGAAGAACAAGCTCAAAGCGGCGATGATGAGCAGTGCGGCGAGATAGAAGAAATCCTGGGGGAACAGCGTGAGCCCGAATATGTGGAAGCGCCGTGCAGGGAGGTCGAAAACCACCAGCTGCTGTCCTTCCCAGTGCAGCCAAGGCACGCCATAGAACAGCCCCAGCAGCACCACGACGGCAAGGATCCGCATGGTCGCGAAAATGCCGTGAACTTCCCGCGGGTAGATTTGCTCCCGCTGCGCGTACAGGGACTGCTCGACGCGCTCGTCGAGCGCTTTAGCAGAGGCCTTGGAACTCACCGGGCCGTTCGTCCCCTCGACTGCCGGCGGCCTCACGGCGTGCGTGCGGTATGCGGGGAATCGCCGGTGCGGGGTCCGAGAAAGTACGAAGTGCCGATCGACGACGCGATGCACAGGAACCAGAACATGAAAAAGCCGAGGCTGTAAGCTCCCATGCGGCTCAGAGGCGGCTCACCCTCGCACTCCAGCAGCGTAATCGGATCGAAGAAGGTGAAGAAAACGGCCGTGGCTGCGCCCGCGCACAGGAAGGCGGGCCACAGCACGGCGCTGACGCGTTGCACCAGTGGCATGCCCGATGATTCGGCTCGGCGATTCAATAGCCGCCCTACTTATTCGACAGGCTGTAGACGTAGGCTGCCAGCAGATGCGACTTGGCTTCGCCGAGAAAGTCCGCGTGCGCCGGCATCTGACCCTGACGCCCGTCGGCGATGGTTTGGCTTATCGCTTTGGGCGAGCCGCCGTAGAGCCAGACATTGCTGGTCAGATTCGGAGCGCCGAGCTGCTGGTTGCCGGTGCCATCCGCTCCATGGCAGGCAACACATGACGCGGTGTACAGGGCTTTGCCCGCCTGCACCGCAGCCGGGTCCGCCTCACGGCCACTCAGGCTCAGGACATACTGCGTCAGGTTGCTCACGCCTTGCTCACCGACGGCGTCCCGCCACGGAGGCATGATGCCATTTCGGCCATTCAAGATGGACGTCTTGATGGCCTCCGGCGTTCCACCATATTGCCAGTGATCATCGCGCAGATTGGGAAATCCCGGATTGCCGCCGGCATCCGAGCCGTGACAGCCGGCGCAGTAATTGAGATACAGCCTGCGTCCAATCTTCAAGGCATCGGCGTCGCGCGACACGGCGGCGATATCCTGGTTGACGTACTGCTCGAATATCGGCCCGAAACGCGCGTCCGCGGCCGCCATCTCCTCTTCGTACTGCTTGGCCTGAGACCACCCGAGCAGCATGGCATGGGTGCCAACGCCGGGATACAGCAGTAGATAGACCAGGCCCCACGCGAGCGTGATGTAGAACAGGTTCAGCCACCAGCGTGGAAGCGGATTGTTGAGCTCCTCCAGGTCACCGTCCCACTTGTGCCCCATGCTCTGAACGCCTTCGCCCGGCGGCCGGCCTGCCGATTGGCTCCTGGTGAAAAGGAACAAGCCCACGATTCCGCCAATGGTTCCGACGAAAATCAGCATGTTCCACAAGCCATCGGTAAAGCTAGTCATTCTGATTCCTCTTTATCCCGCCATCGGATGGCCCCGGCTCGTCGTCGAACGGTATGCGCGCCGCCTTGTCGAAATCCGGCTTCCTCTTGCCGCTCCATGCCCAGATCACGATGCCGATGAATATCACCAGCAGCGCTGCGGTCCAGATGCCATGAAAAACGCTGATTTCCAAGCTGTTACCTGCGTGTCTTTATCGAAGTGCCGAGATTCTGCAGATAGGCGATGATCGCATCCATCTCGGTCTTGCCCTCGAGCATCTTCGGAGCATTCTCGATCTCTTCGTCGCTGTAAGGATGACCGAGCACACGCAGCACACGCATCTTGCGCTGTATGAGACTTCCATCCACGGCATTTTCGTCCAGCCAGGGATAACCCGGCATCACCGAAGCCGGCACGACGTCACGCGGATTGATCAAATGCACGCGATGCCATGCATCGCTGTAGCGCCCGCCCACGCGATGCAGATCGGGTCCGGTGCGCTTCGAGCCCCATTGAAACGGACGGTCGTAGACGAACTCGCCGGCCACCGAGTAGTGACCGTAGCGCTCGGTCTCGGCACGAAACGGCCGAATCATCTGCGAATGACAGGTGTTACAGGACTCGCGCAGATAAATGTCCATTCCGGCGAGCTCGAGTGCACCGCGCGGCTTCAGTCCCTTGACCGGCGTCGTCAGCTCGCTCTGGAAGAACTGCGGAACGACCGTGACCATGCCGCCGACGCTGATCACCAGAATGACCAGGACAACCATCAAACCGATGTTTGTCTCGAGCTTCTCGTGTCCGTTTGCCATCGGTGCGACCCCTCAGTGCGCCGGAGCGGGAATGACAGCGTCGACGGTCTTCGCGCCCGCAACCGTCTTCCACATGTTATACGCCATCACCACGGCTCCGACGAGAAACAGAAGCCCGCCGAGAAAACGGATGATGTAGAAAGGATGCATGGCCTGCACCGATTCGACGAAGCTGTAAGTAAGCGTGCCGTCGAGATTCACAGCGCGCCACATCAAACCCTGCATGATGCCGGATACCCACATGGCGGTGATGTAGAGCACGATGCCGACGGTGGCGATCCAGAAGTGCAGCTCGACCAGCCGCAGGCTGTAGAGCTCGCGCCCGAAGAGCCTCGGAATGAGGTAGTACATGGTGCCGATGGAAATCAGCGCCACCCAGCCGAGCGCGCCGGAGTGCACGTGGCCGATGGTCCAGTCGGTGTAGTGCGACAGCGCATTGACCGTCTTGATCGACATCATCGGCCCTTCGAAGGTCGACATGCCGTAGAAGGACAGCGACACGATCATGAACCGCAGAACCGGATCCGTGCGCAGCTTCTCCCAGGCTCCGGACAGGGTCATGATGCCGTTGATCATGCCGCCCCAGGACGGCGCGAGCAGGATGAGCGACATGACCATGCCGAGCGACTGGGCCCAGTCGGGCAGCGCGGTGTAGTGCAGGTGATGCGGGCCCGCCCACATGTAGGTGAAGATCAGCGCCCAGAAGTGCACGACGGACAGCCGATACGAGTAGATCGGCCGCTCGGCCTGCTTCGGCACGAAGTAGTACATCATGCCGAGGAAGCCCGCGGTCAGGAAGAAGCCGACCGCGTTGTGCCCGTACCACCACTGCACCATGGCATCCTGCACGCCCGCGTAGACCGAGTACGATTTCCACAGGCTCACCGGCAGCGCCGCGCTGTTGACCACGTGCAGCACCGCGACGGTGACGATGAAGGCGGCGAAGAACCAGTTCGCCACGTAGATGTGCTTGACGCGGCGCTTGACGATGGTGCCGAGGAACACGACCGCGTAGACCACCCAGACGACCGCGATCAGAAGATCGATGGGCCACTCGAGCTCGGCGTATTCCTTTGTCGTGGTGATACCGAGAGGCAAGGTGATGGCTGCCAGCACGATGACAGCCTGCCAGCCCCAGAAGGTGAATGCGGCCAGCTGGTCCGAGATCAGTCTCACCTGGCAGGTGCGCTGCACCACATAGTAAGAGGACGCGAACAGCGCCGATCCGCCGAACGCGAAGATCACCGCGTTGGTGTGCAGCGGTCTCAGGCGGCTGAACGTCAGCCACGGCACGTCGAAGTTGAGCGCCGGCCACGCCAGCTGGGCGGCGATGAACACGCCCACCAGCATGCCGACGATGCCCCACACGATGGTCATCACGGCGAACTGCCGCACGACCCTGTAGTTATACGTTTGTGCTTCTGCCATCTAATCCTCCGTGAGCGTGGTCGGCACCGTCAGCTGGTGAATGCGGGTGCGATTCCCGGGGTGCCCCATAGCAGCGCGGTGATGGCGAGCAGCGCCACCAGGGTCACGAGGCCGAATGCGAGCATCGCCGACGAGAAAAGAAAGCCGCGCTCAGGGGGAATCTCCATCATGACCGGAACGCCGGAATAGAATATGTAGGTGGTGAAAGCGAGCACGGGCAGACCGGCTATCAGATTCAGCCACAGCACGGGGTAAACCTGCAGCGCGCCGATGAGGAAGAGCGGCGTCGCGGTGAACGACGCCAGCGCCACGCACTGTCCGATGGGCTGGTCGGCGCCGTAGGTCTTGCCCATCCAATGGATGGCCCAGCCGACGGTGCCGACACCGGCGAGCATGGCCAGATAGTAGAGCAAGGCGATTCTCGCGGCGCTCGCCGCAGTGAGCCGGATCACCTCCCCGTCCGCGACCTGCCAGCCCACCTGGCTGGTGCCGATGTATCCGGCGACGGGCGGAATCAGCGCGAACAGGATTGTGTGCTTGAAGAACACGCCTCCAATCGAGTAACGGCTGGCGTGGATGGCTTCCCAGCCGGACTTCGGGTTGGCAAAAAGCTTGATGACATGGCCGATCGACATGAGTCCCCCCGCTTGCCGGAGATCCGCGAAAACCCCGGATGCCTCCCCGAACGGCGCGCAGCGTACTAGAATGAGCGCCCTGGCGGTATTGATCGGGATCAACGAGCTTGGCAAATTGTAACCCGACGCCGAGACCGCGCCAAAGCGCCGGTCGGCCGCGGGCTCGATCGCGCCAGCGAGCACCCCGCGAAGGATTCTGTGAAGGGTTCCGCAGCTATGAATCGCAGACGAAGCCCGCCGGCGAGAGTCGAGGATGCACCGCCCGGCGCCGAGGACGCGCTCAAGCAGGCCCGTGAACGTCTCGAGGATCGGGAAGCACGTCTCAACGCCATACTGGATACCGCCGTCGACGGCATCATAACAATCGACGAGAGCGGCATCATCGAATCGGTCAACGCCGCAACTCAGCGCATATTCGGTTACCAACCGGACGAGCTGTTGGGACAGAACGTCAGACTGCTGATGCCCGAGCCCGATCGCAGCAGACACGACGGCTACCTCTCCAGGTATCTGCAAACCGGAGAAGCGCGCATCATCGGCATCGGCCGTGAGACTGAGGCGCTGCGCAAGGACGGCACGCGCTTTCCCATCGATCTGGCGGTCAGCCAGTTCTACTCGGGTGGCCGGCGGCTTTTCACCGGTATGGTGCGCGACATTTCCGACCGCCGTCGCGCCGAGGAGGAGGCGCGGCGCCGACGCGAGGAGCTTTCCCACGCCGCGCGCCTGTCGACCATCGGCGAGCTGAGCTCCGGAATCGCCCACGAGATCAACCAGCCCCTCACCGCCATCGTCAGCTTCTCGGAAGCCTGCCTGCGCATGCTGCGATCGGGCGATTCGGACAGCGACAAGCTCGAGAATGTCCTCGAGCAGATCGCGGCACAGGGGCAGCGGGCGGGTCAGATTACCCGTCAGCTGCGCCGGCTGGCGCGTAAGGCCGAACGCGAGCACGAGCAGGTCGATATCAACCGCATGGTGTGCGACGTGCTCGCCCTCGTGAAGAACGAGCTCGAGACCAGCAACATCGCACTTCACCTCGATTTCGACGAATCGCTGCCACCGGTGGAGTGCAATCGCATTCAGCTGGAGCAGGTCGTGCTCAATCTCGTGCGCAATGCCATGGATGCGCTGGCGGACGTGGAGCCATTGGCACGCGAGCTTTCGGTTCGAACCGGCAGCGGCAGTGACTCCGGTATCGTGCTCGAGGTCGAGGACAGCGGCGGTGGACTCGGAGACAGCGGACCCGAGCGGGTATTCGAGACGTTCTTCACCACCAAGCCCGATGGGCTGGGCATGGGGCTCGCCATCAGCCGCACGATGATAGAGGACCACGGCGGCCGGCTGTGGGCCAGCCAAGGCGCCGGCGGCGCCGTCTTTCACGTCGCCATTCCCATACACGGGCGAGCGGCGTCTTGAACGCATCGGGTACGGTGTTCGTCGTCGACGACGACCGGGCGGTGCGCGACAGCCTCGCGCTGCTGGTCGACTCCGCCGGCCTGGCGGTGGAGACGTTCGCGAGCGCCCAGGAGTTTCTCGACGCCTATACGCCGGAGCGCCGCGGCTGCCTGATCACCGATATCCGCATGCCCGGCATGAGCGGCCTGGAGCTGCAGGAAAGGCTCGTCAACGACGACGTGCGCATCCCCGTGATCGTGCTGACCGGCCACGGCGACGTACCCGCCGCCGTGAGAGCGTTGAAGGGAGGCGCGGTGGACTTCGTCGAAAAACCCTTCAATCCGCAGGCGCTGCTCGACCTGATTCAGCAGGCCATCTCCAAGGACGTCGAGGTGCACGAGCTGGCCACCCAGCAGGCCCAGGTGGCCGAGCGGGTCGCCCTGCTCACACCGCGCGAGCGCGAGGTCATGAACCTGGTGGTCGCCGGCAAGGCCAACAAGGTCATCGCCATCGAGCTGGCGATCAGTGAGCGTACCGTCGAGCTGCATCGCGGCCGCATCATGAAGAAGATGAAGGCGCGCGCGCTCGCCGAGCTGATGCGCATGGTGCTGCCCCAGGGCCACGTCGGCACCTGATTCGGCGCGGCCGGGCGGGGTCCCCGGGCCGCTCTGCGGCCTCCCCCCTCGAACCTAGGGGTAATCCCTTATATCCGGGCTGTCCGCGCTCTTCGATACTGAAATCGAGGGTAGGGGCAATCAGGGAGACAGCATCATGCAGAGCACGGCACAAATTGTCTCAATCAGGGCAAGGGAGAGCGGCTGCGCGGAGTGTGCATTCCGGGGCGAGTGCGTCGCATGCGGCGAAGGAGGCTGCGCGCCGGCTCGCGCTGACGAGGTCATGGTGGCGCCCAAAGTGCTGCACCGCGGTGACCACCTGTTTCGCACCAGCGACGATTTCCAGAATATCTACATGGTGCGCTCCGGGGCCATAAAGACCTACGTCATCCTGCAGAGCGGCGAGGAGCAGGTGATCGGCTTCCACACGCCGGGCGATATCGTCGGACTGGACGCCATCGAGTCGGGCGGGCACATGTGCAATGCGATGGTGCTGGATACCTCGTGTATCTGCCCACTGCGCTTCGATCAGCTGTGCCGGCTTTCGCAGCGCGTGCCCGACGTGCAGTCACGGCTCATGAACAGGCTGAGCCGCAAGATCGTCGACCACGAGGCGCTGCTGCTGATCCTCGGCCAGAAGACCGCGGAACAGCGTATGGCGGCGTTTCTACTGCATTTTTCCCGGCGCCAGCACGATCTCGGACTTTCCGCGCTGGACATCAACCTGCCCATGTCGCGGGCCGATATCGCCAGCTACCTGGCGCTCGCGGTCGAGACCGTCAGCCGGGTGCTGACGCGGCTCCAGGACGGCGGTCTGCTCGACGTGCAGCGAAACCGCGTTCGGATCCTGGACCTGCAAAGGCTGGCAACCATTGCCGAGGAAACCCTCGAAGCACGGCCCCGGCCATCGCGGGTGGCCCGGCCGCTTCACTGATGGGCGCGAGGTTTAGTACGTAGAATCCCCTATACCGAAGCGAGCCAAGGGAGGGTAGCGTAACGAACAGCGGTAAACGCATGCTTGTGTCTATCTCTTCCTGGACTCTCTAGGTGTCATTGGAGAGGCGGTTTCCCCCGAATCGCCTCTTTTTTTTGGTCGGTTCTTTTTGCGTCGCTTCAGAGCACCCGTAAGACCTCCTCCTGCAGGGTCTCGCGCCCCGCCGCCACCAGGTTCTTGCCGATCTCCCCGATCAGGGCGCCGCGCGCCGCCTTGCTCAGCTTCTCGCGCAGCGCTTCGAGAAAGGCCGTTGGCGCCACCAGGATGAGCTCGTCGAAGCGACCGTCGCGTTGCGCCTCGTCGATGTAAAGGGCCAGCTGCGCGGCAAAAGCGCAGGCCCGCGCCCGCCCGCCCGGGGGACGCTCACCGCCGCTCTCGAGCTCGAAAACCTCTCGCAGCCGCGACATGCCCCTCGGCACGGCATAAATCGTCGCCCGGGTCTGATCGGCCACCACCACCCATGTCGCATGCACGGACAAAGACGGTCTCCTGTCAAGCGTCGACAGCCTCAACCGGCGCGACGCCAGCCGACTATAATCGGCCAACGGGTTGGCTGGCGTGATCTCGGTCAAGGACGCGCGGCGGCCGAAAAGAATCATGAGAACACCAAAGCCACTCTCAGCAAGGGCCTTGTATCGGGCCTGCGACGCCCGAGCCCTGGGCTTCACCACCACCGACGACCTCGAAGCGGTCGACGCCGCGGCAGGCCAGGTCCGCGCCGCGGATTCGCTGCGATTCGGGCTCGGCATTCGGCGTCGGGGTTACAACGTCTTTGCCCTCGGCATGCCCGGCGTCGGCAAGTTCATCTGTGTCGAGGAGCTCGTGCGCCAGTTCGCCGAATCCCAGGGCGTGCCGTCGGACTGGTGCTATCTGCACAACTTCAGCGAGCCGCGTCAGCCCGTCGCCGTGCGCCTGCCGGCGGGGTGCGGCGCGCGTTTTCGAACGGACATGCAGGCACTGGTCGAGGAGCTCGGAGGCGTCGTTCCGGCGGCGTTCGATAACGAGGACACCCATGCGCGACTGGCGGAAATCGAGGAGGAGTTCCGGGAACGTCGCGCCGGTGCGCTCGACACGTTGCGCGAGGAGGCGATGCGTCGCGGCATCGCGCTCGTGGAGACCCCCGCCGGATTCACGTTTGCGCCCATCGGCGAAGCCAGGCAGATCCTCGACCCGACGCAGTTCCAGCAGCTGCCGGAATCCGAGCAGGCGCGCATCGGAAAAGACGTGGCCGAGCTCCAGGAGAGCCTGCAGAAGCTGCTGCGCCAGTTCCAGGGCTGGCACAAGGAGACCCGCGAGAAGCTGCGCGAGCTGCACCGGGAGATCACCCGTTTTGCGGTCGGGCACCTCATCGACGGCCTGCGTGAGGAATACGCCGGCATCGAAGCGGTGCTGCTGCATCTCGACGCCGTGGAGCACGACATCGTTCAGCACTTCAACGACTTCCTGCCAAGCGGCGAACCCACGCCGGCTGCCGGCATGGGCCAGCCGGCGGCGGCGCTGAAGCGCTACCAGGTCAACCTGATCGTGGACAACGGCGCACTCAGCGGCGCGCCGGTGATCCTGGAAACCCTGCCGAGTCACGGAAATCTCGTGGGAAACGTTGAGCATCAGGCACAGATGGGAACGCTGGTGACCGACTTCACCCTGGTCAAGCCCGGCGCGCTGCATCGCGCGAACGGCGGATACCTGATTCTCGACGCACAGAAAGTGCTGATGCAGCCCCACGCATGGGAGAGTCTGAAGCGCACGCTGCAGTGCCAGGAAATTCGCATCGAGTCCCCGGAGCGTTCCCTCGGCCTCGTCACGACCACCTCTCTGGAGCCCCAGCCGATACCGCTCGATGTGAAGGTGATCCTGATCGGAGAGCGCTACCTGTATTACTACCTCCATGAACTCGATTCGGACTTCAATAACCTTTTCAAGGTTGCGGCGGATTTCGACGATACGATCGATCGCACCATCGAGAATCAAAACGATTTCGCAAGGCTGGTTGCGACGATCGCTCGACACGAGGATCTGTTACCGCTCGATCGCGGAGCCGTAGCGCGCGTCATCGAGCGCGCCTCGCGAATTTCAGAAGATGCCGAAAAGCTCTCGTTGCATCGGCGCAGCCTGGTCAACCTGCTCAAAGAGGCCGACTATTGGGCGCAACAGGCCAATCGAAAGCGCATCGGCGCGCGGGAAGTCCAGCACGCCGTGGATCAGCAGCATTATCGCCTCAGTCGTGTGCAAAGGCGGCTACAGGAGGAGATTCGGCGCGGCACCGTCATTATCGATACCGAAGGAGAATGCGTCGGACAGATCAACGGCTTGTCAGTGCTCGAGCACGGCGACCTGATATTCGGTCAACCCGGCCGAATTACCGCCACCACGCGTGTTGGCGATGGCGAGGTCGTCGATATTGAGCGCGAGATCGAGCTCGGCGGTGCAATTCACTCCAAGGGTGTGTTGATAATCTCGAACTTTCTGATGTCGCGCTATGCTCGACAGCACCCGATTTCTCTGGCGGCAAGCCTGGTCTTCGAGCAATCCTACGGTCAGATAGATGGCGACAGCGCTTCGCTCGCGGAGCTGTGTGCCTTGCTTTCCTCCCTCTCGGACGCGCCGTTGCATCAGTCGTTCGCCGTGACGGGTTCGATAAACCAGCACGGAGAGGTGCAGGCGATTGGCGGTGTCAACGAGAAGATCGAAGGCTTCTTCGACNNGGCGATTGGCGGTGTCAACGAGAAGATCGAAGGCTTCTTCGACGTCTGCGCTTCGCGCAGACTGACGGGTGCGCAAGGCGTCATCATACCGGAGTCCAACGTCAAGAATCTCATGTTGCGCAGCGACGTCGTGCAGGCCGTCAGGGACAGACGATTTCGCGTCTTCGCGGTCAAGACGGTCGACGAGGCCATTCAAATCCTCACGGGGATCCCCGCGGGCGATCCCCTCAAGAAAGGTGGCTTCACCAGGAATTCAGTCAATGCGCGGGTGGAGTCACGCCTCGTCGAGTTCTCGGAGATCCGACGCGAATTCGGCGGCAAGGCCGAAGACGGCGAGAAAGGCACGGGCGATGGTGACTGAGCCGGGCGCATCGAGCACGGTCAGCCCCATCGTCGTCGCCCTCAGCGCGAGCCGACGTTGCGCCGGGATTCTCGAGACCGCGGCAGCGCTGGCCGCGAGCGTTGGTGCCGATCTGGAGGTCGTGCTCGTCGAGAGCGCCGATCTGTCCCGTCTTGCCGATCTGCCCGTGACCCGGGAGACCGACCGCGTCTCGGGCGTTACCCGGAATCTCGACAGTGCCCGTCTGAAGCGCGCGCTCGAGGGCGAGGCGCGGCGATTGCGCCAGCAGCTGGCGCGCATCCAACGCGCGTCCTCGACGCGATCGACGCTGCGGGTCGTGCGCGGGCGCATGCTCATCGAAGCGCTGGCGGCATCTGCCGGTGTCGACGTGACTTTCGTGCTCGATGCCAGACGCACGCTGCCCTGCGAGGGCCGCTCGCAAACGCCGCCGGCGCAGGCGAGCCCGCTCGCGGGCTCGCGGCCTCGGGGGCTGCAGCCGCGGCGTAAACCGGTCTGGATCCTCTACGAGGGCGACCCGGGGAGCGCGCGCGCGCTTCGGGTTGCGGCCAGGCTCGCGCGCTTGCTCACATGCTCTCTGGTCGTGATGGTGCCGAGTCGCTCAGCCGGACAGACCGAGGCGCTCACCCACGAGGCGCGCTCGGCCATCCATGACCTCGATCTGCGCTTCGTGGAAGTCGCCGGCAATGGCGCGTTTTTGCAGCAGTCGCTGCCTCTCGGAGCAAGCAGCCTGCTGGTGCTGGCAAAGCACAGCCAGGCGCTCGAGAACGAAGCGATGTTGGACTACCTCGAGTCGCTCGCCGTTCCCCTCGTGCTCGTGACCTGAACGGTCAGCCGCCCTCGGCTTTCGATTGGCAGGCCACGCAGCGGTTCGCCAAAGGCCAGGCCTGCAGCCGACTGAAGCCAATGGGCTCGCCGCAGTCGACGCACATGCCGTAGGTGCCCGAGGCCAGTCGCGACAGAGCCGCCTGTATGCCCTGAATCTCGACCTCGTGATGGTCTATGACAGCGGCGTTCGCTTCGCGCCACTGGCCGGTGTTGGCTTCATCGCCGCGGTCCTGCACCTCCCGGGCGCTGCGGCGGTCGCGCTCGCTCTCCGAGTCGGCACGCTCTCCGCGCAGCTCCTCGCGCAGGTGTGCCTGACGCTCGCGCAGCTTGCTTTCGAGCGCGGCCATCTGCGACTCGCTGAGCCCGTTGTCGGAATCCGGCACGACTCTACCTCCACTGGCCATGCTAGAAGCGTTTACACCATTCCCGGGGTGTCTACAAGCCCGGGGGCGGCACGCGGAATATTTAATCCAAGTCAAGCGATTCGCGACGAGCTGGACCGCATGTTCGACCAGCTCTTTTCCGAAGAGTGACTCCACATGGGCGTGGGCAACCTGATGGAACTCGATCCGTTTCGAAGAAGCGAAGGCGAAGCAACGAAAAATCCCCGTTAAGCGATCCGGAGTGCGGCCGGCGGGATCGGCAAGCGCCGATCCCGCCATGCCGAGCCGCTTACTTCACCGCAATGACCCGGCAATCGGCGCCATGGGCAACCCTGTGCGCGACGCTGCCGAGAACGAGTCCCTGGATGTCACTGAGCCCGCGGGTGCCCATGACAATCGTGTCGACATCACTGTCGGACGCTATCGCCAGGATGCCCGTCGCGGCGTCTCCGCGCTCCACAGAGCACTCGACGTCGCTCGCACCGATTGCAAGAGCCTGATCCCGCGCCGCGTTGAGGACGTTCTCGGCAATCGCGGATTCATAGAGTTGCCCCACCGAGTCGTGAATGTGCTCAACCTCGGCGAATCGCTTCAGCGCCTCGGGGATATCCTTGCTCGGTACGACATGCACCAGCCTGATCTTTTTGTCCTCGGCTTTTGCGAGACTGCAGGCTACCTCGAGTGCGCGAAAAGCGTGCTCCGACCCGTCCACTGGAACCAGAATCTGACCAGACATGACGACACCTCCCGGTTTGATTCGGCACGCAAAGAAATCTCTCGGCTTCGACGCGCCGGCTGATCTAACATTCGCTCTTGCCGGCGAACTGCTTGACGAAATCTGCCTCGCTTATGAGCCCCACCAGGCGCTCACCATCGACCACCGGAAGACAACCGATCTTGTTCGAAAGCATCAATTCCGCGGCCTCGGCGAGCGGCGTATCGGGAGACGTGGTGATAACATTGTCGTGCATTGCGTCTTTGACGGCGAGGGACTCTAGCATCTTGTCCTCTGCACGGCTGCCGAAGCCCAGCGACCTGAGCAGAATGCCTCGGAACAGGTCGCGCTGCGTGATAATGCCGCAGAGATCGCCGTCTCGATTGAGCACCGGAATGTGTCGGATGCGTCTCTGCTTCATCACATCGTCAGCGATGCTCAATTTGTCGTTTCGCTCGAGAGTCAAGACCTCCTTGGTCATGACGTCGGCGACGACGAGATTGGGCTTGCCCATTGAGACCAGTCCTCCGGTGCCTTGGAAAATTATCGTCCGATCATGAATCCCTCGTTCCAGCAAGTCTACAGCGAACTCGCCGAGGAGCATCGAGAGCTGATGTCTCTGGTCGAGCGCATTCGAGCGCATGGCGAGGTCGTCGGGCTCGGGCCCCTGCTCGAGCAGCTCCATGCCCTGCTCATCAGGCATTTCTCCCATGAGCAGTTTCCCGGCGGCCTCTACGATTGCATGGGCGCACACGACGCACGCTACCACGACGAATTGAAGACTCTCATCGAGGAACACTGCACCATCCTGTCATCGGTTCGCGGCCTGCTCGAGCTCACCCGAATCGGGCGTGAAAGCGACGTGGCGACGCTCCTCGACGAGGTCTCCCAGGTGCTGCAGCGGCTCGACGAGCACGAGCATCGCGAGCATGCCCTGGCCGACAGGCTGATGGCGTCGGAACGCGTTCCTTGAAAATCAGCCGGGTGCGGCCTTCGACAGCGCCTCGGCATCGACCACCAGTATTCGGCCGTTCTCGCTTCGAATCCAGCCGCGGCGCTTGAACGCGGTGATGACCCGACAAAGGGTCTCCGGCGCGAGCGCGAGGAGACTCGCCAGATCGCTGCGACGACACGACGACGCGACGACCGCATCGGAGGGCGACATCGCGCGGTAGCGATCCATCAGATAAGCAGCGACCTTCTGCTCGGCGGTGTGCGTGGCGAGCAGCTCGGTCTGCGACTGCAGCTCCTCGATTCGTTTTCCCAGGCGCTCGAGCACGTTCCAGGCCAGATGCGGGTCGCGCCGCAGGTGCTCCGCGAAGCGCCTCGCATCGATGGCGAGCACGCGGCAATCCTCCAGGGCGACGGCGGTGGCGGCGTATACCCTGTCGGAAAACAGCACCGATTCGGCGAGCACCTCGCCCGGCCGGATCAGCCGCACGACGTGTTCACGGGCGCCGCCGCTGCGCCGGGTGAGCTTCATGGAACCCTCGAGGAGAAGGAAAATCGCCTCTCCGGACTGTCCCTGCGAGTAAAGCGTCTGTCTCGCTCTCAAGCGGCGCAGCGCGCTGAAAAGCACCAAGCCGGCCAGGGAATCCTCATCGAGCCCGTGAAACAGCGGGCTCGCCTCCAGCGCGACGCGCAAATCGCGGGCAGAAGCGAGTTCGGATACTTCGTCGATCATCGTGCTCATGGGTGCAGACACCGCTGGCTTGGGACTACAGCCTAGTTTGCCCTCCTAAGCGCAGATGAAATTGACGAGGATCAAGGCGCCAGCGCTTCCTGTCGCCGGACCATTCACACATCGCTTCTCCCATTGCCCTGAAGGCGCCCAGCAAATCGATGGCCGGAAACGTCGCTCGAACCAAAGCGCTGTACGCACGCACCTGCGTGGCCCTGGTGGCGGCGCTGCTCCTGGCCGGTATGGGGCTCGACGCGGCCCGGGCCGCGGCCCTGCCCGCCGACGCCCGGACGCTCGCGCTGTCGTTCTTCCCCGAAGCGGACAGAGTCGGAGAGATCTCGGGAACCCCCCCGGCGGCGCCGGTGCTCAGCGCCGACGAGCTGCGCGGCTACGTCTTTCTCAGCGACGACGTGGTGCGCATTCCAGCCTACTCGGGCAAGCCCATCAGCGTTCTGGTGGGCTTCGACGTCGCCGGGCGCATCCGCGGGGTGCAGATCCTCGCGCACCAGGAACCGATCCTCCTGGTCGGCGTCACCGAGAGCGACCTCAAGGGCTATGTGGACCAATACACGGGGCGCAGTGTCTTCGACCGCTTCAAGGTGGGCGGCGAGACGCGCCCCGGCTACGTCACGGTGGACGGCATCAGCGGCGCCACCATCACCGTCATGGTGCTCAACGCATCGATCACCCGATCGGCACGCACGGTCGCCGAGTCGAGGGGCGTGCCCCTGGCGAGAGGCGAAGGCGACGGCGACCAGGCCCGCACGCCGAGCGGCGCCGAGCCGGTACTCGTCGAGCCCGCCGAGCCGCAGCCCCTGTGGATGGACGTGTGGCAGGCGCGCCGGGTGCGCATCGGCGTGCTGGTCGTGGGCCTGTTGATGCTGACACTCATCCTGGTGCTGCAGGACTGGCTCGCCTGGCACGCGACGCTGCTCGCCTACCTGCGTCTCGGATTCCTCGTCTACACCCTGGTGTTCATCGGATGGTATGCGCTCGCGCAGCTCTCCATCATCAACGTGCTGACTTTCATCGACGCCATCATGCGCGAGTTCCGATGGGAGACCTTCCTGATCGAGCCGCTCACGTTCATTCTCTGGAGCTTCGTCGCGGTCACCCTGCTGCTGTGGGGCCGGGGCGTGTACTGCGGCTGGCTGTGTCCCTTCGGCGCACTGCAGGAGCTGGTCAACAAGGGCGCCCAGCGACTCGGCTTGCGCCAGCTGCGTATACCGGCGCTGGTGCACGAGCGGCTGCTGGCGATCAAGTACGTCATCCTGCTGGTGCTTTTCGGGCTTTTCCTCCAGTCCATGGCCGATGCCGCTCGCTACGCCGAGGTGGAGCCGTTCAAAACGGCGATCACCCTGCGCTTCCAGCGCGAGCTGCCCTTCGTGGCCTACGCCCTGGCGCTGGTGCTGGTGTCGGCGGTGAACGGCAAATTCTTCTGCAAGTATCTGTGCCCGCTGGGCGCCGCGCTCGCCATCCCCAGCCACTTCCGCATCTTCTCCTGGCTGCGTCGCCACAGGGAGTGCGGCCGACCGTGTCAAATCTGCGCCGTCGAGTGCCCCTCCCAGGCCATCCGTCCGACCGGTGAGATCGACGCCAACGAGTGCCATTACTGTCTCGACTGTCAGGTGACCTATTGGAATCCGCGTCGATGCCCGCCGATGGTGGAGCGGCTCAGGCGCTGCGAGCGTCGCGGACAGCCCTTCACGCGCAAGCTGTAGTCGCCTTGACCCGGATCAATGCCCTTCGCCGGCCAGGGTATTAGAAGGCAGGTAGAGATTCCCGCGATTCGATTTCCCATTCAGGAGGGCATCAGAATGAGCTTTGCATCCACGCGCGCCATCCTCGCACTGGCAGCGACTGCGTTAATCGCCATCTCCGGCGTGGCGCAGGCCCAGACCACGTCTCATCCGAAGACCACGCCGGGCGAGCTCCGCTACAAGGGGGCGCCCGCCGAAGAAGTCGGCGGCGCCCAGATTGTCACTCCTGGTGCGCCGCCTCTCAGCGAGCAGGAGTTCGCACGGGCCCAGAAGCTCTACTTCGAGCGTTGCGCCGGCTGTCACGGGGTGCTGCGCAAGGGCGCCACCGGCAAGCCGCTGACGCCTGACATCACCCAGCAGCGCGGCAAGGACTACCTCAAGGTATTCATCAACTTCGGGTCCCCGGCGGGGATGCCGAACTGGGGCACCTCGGGTGAGTTCACCGAGGATGATGTGGACCTCATGGCGCGCTTTCTGCTGCATGAGCCCCCCATGCCGCCGGAGTACGGCATGGCCGAGATGAAGGAAACCTGGAAGGTGCTGGTGCCGGCGAATGAGCGTCCCACCAAGAAGATGAACGCGTACAACCTCGACAACGTCTTCTCGGTGACGCTGCGCGACAGCGGGCAGGTTGCGCTGATCGATGGCGACACCAAGAAGATCATCAACGTGATCAACACCGGCTACGCGGTGCACATCTCCCGGCTTTCGTCCTCGGGCCGTTACGTCTACACCATCGGACGCGACGCGCTGCTCAATCTCATCGATCTGTGGATGGAAGAGCCCGACACGGTCGCGACCATCAAGATAGGCCTCGAGGCGCGCTCGGTGGAGACCTCCAAGTTCAAGGGCTGGGAGGACAAGTACGCGATCGCCGGCTCCTACTGGCCGCCGCAGTACGTGATCATGAAAGGCGACACGCTCGAGCCGCTGAAGATCGTCTCGACCCGCGGCATGACCGTGGACACGCAGGAGTACCATCCCGAGCCGCGTGTCGCCGCCATCGTGGCGTCGCACGAGCATCCCGAGTTCATCGTCAACGTCAAGGAGACCGGCAAGATCCTGCTCGTGAACTACGAGGACGTGGACAATCTGCAGGTGACGACCATCCCGGCCGCACGATTCCTGCACGACGGCGGGTGGGATTCGACCCATCGCTACTTTCTGACGGCGGCGAACAAGTCGAACAAGATCGCTGTGGTGGATTCGAAGGAGCGCACCCTGGAGGCACTGGTGGACGCCAAGGAGATTCCGCATCCCGGCCGCGGAGCGAATCTCGTCGATCCGAAGCACGGACCGGTGTGGGTGACGAGCGCGCTCGGCAATGCCGACATCACCTTCATCGGCACCGACCCGAAAGGACACAAGGACAAGGCCTGGAAGGTCGTGCGGGTGCTGCAGGGTCAGGGCGGCGGCTCGCTGTTCGTCAAGACCCATCCGAAGTCGAAGAATCTCTGGGTCGACACGCCGCTCAATCCCGACACCAAGATCAGCCAGTCGGTGGCGGTGTTCGATGTCGACAATCTGGACAAGGGCTTCGAGGTCCTGCCGATTGCCGAGTGGGCCGGCCTCGGCGAGGGACCGAAACGCGTCGTTCAGCCTGAATACAACAAGGCAGGTGACGAGGTGTGGTTCTCCGTATGGAGCGGCAAGGATCAGGAGTCGGCCCTCGTCATCGTCGACGACAAGACGCGCAAGCTCAAGCACGTCATCAAGGACGCGAGGCTCGTGACCCCCACGGGCAAGTTCAACGTGTTCAACACGATGAACGACATCTACTGAGGGCACGGCGGGCGCAATGAGCGAAAAGGTCGGAAAAGTGTTCCTGGTGGGCGCCGGCCCCGGTGATCCGGAGCTGCTCACCATCAAGGCGAGACGCCTGCTCGAGGAGGCCGACGTGCTGGTGTACGACCGGCTGGTCTCCGAGGCGGTGCTGGAGCTGGTACCGGCAGGCGTGCTCAAGATCTTCGTGGGCAAGGCACCCGGAAACCATCCGGCGCCCCAGGACACCATCAACGACATGCTCGTGCGCCTGGCGCGGGCCGGACACCGCGTGGTGCGCCTCAAGGGCGGCGATCCCTTCGTCTTCGGGCGCGGCGGCGAGGAGGCGCTGCACCTGGTGCGCCACGGCATCGCCTTCGAGGTGGTGCCCGGCGTGACCGCAGCGCTCGCCTGCGCAGCCTACGCGGGCATTCCACTCACCCACCGGGGACTCGCCAGCAGCCTGCGCTTCGTCGCCGGTCATTGTCGCGGTGATTTGCCGCTCGACCTGGACTGGCGCGGGCTCGCCGACGAGGACACGACGCTGGTGTTCTACATGGCGCTCGCGAACCTCGGCGAGGTGCGCAACCGATTGCTGGCGGCGGGCCTGCCGGGCTCGACACCGGCAGCCGTCGTGGAGTCGGGCACCACCGAGCGGCAGCGCGCCATCGATACCACCCTCGAGGCGCTCGTGCGAGCGGCGCGAAGCCAGCGGGTCGGCACGCCGGCCGTGGTCATCATCGGCCGCGTCGCGGCCCTCGCGGCAGAGCTTGCCTGGTACGCGCCGCATGGCGGGCCGGAGCCCGAGGCGCTGAGCCGCGACGCGAGCGCCTATGGCTGAACGATTCGGCTTGCTGCTCGCCCTGGCCCTGTTGCCGAGCCTGGCCGTGGCGGAAATCAGCGCCGCGCGCCAGGCGCAGCTGCGCCACATGCTGACCCATGACTGCGGATCCTGTCACGGTCTGCGAATGAACGGCGGGCTCGGGCCGGCGCTGACGCCCGCGAAGCTGGCCAATCGCGAGGCGCGCGCGCTGGCGGCGATCATCCTGCACGGCGTTCCGGGCACTCCGATGCCGCCGTGGAGGGCACTGATGAGCGCGGAGGAGGCACGCTGGCTCGCCGAGCTCATGAAACAGAACTCGCCCAACGGGAGCCCGAAACCATGATCAGGCATTTGCTGCGAATCGCGCTGCCCTGTCTCGCGCTGGCTGCGCTCGTTGCCTGCGCCGAAATGCCCGGGGCCGAGCAGGTGGTCGCGAAAGAGGCGCTTCGCGGAACGGGGGATCTCGGCATCGTCGTCGAGCGCGCCGCAGGCAGCGTTCTGGTCATCGAAACCACGCATCGACGCACCTTGTCGCAGATCGACGGTCTCGGCGATCTGTCGCACGCATCCGCGGTGTACTCGCGCGACGCGCGCTACGCCTACGTGTTCGGACGCGACGGCGGGCTCACCAAGGTCGATCTGCTCGCCGGGCGCATCGACAAACGCATCGTGCAGGCCGGCAACAGCATCGGCGGCGCCATCTCCCAGGACGGAACTCTGGTGGCGGTCTCCAACTACGAGCCCGGCGGCGTGCGCATCTTCGATTCAGAGAGCCTGGCGCTGGTTGCGGAGATTCCGGCGGTTTACGACGATGCGGGATCGCGCTCGAAAGTGGTGGGGCTGGTCGACGCTCCCGGTCGCCGCTTCGTTTTCAGCCTCTACGATGCCGGCCAGATCTGGGTGGCGGACCTGTCCAAGCCGTCGAATCCTGGCATCCGGAAATTCACCGATATCGGCGACAAGCCCTATGACGCCATGATTACTCCCGAGGGGCGCTACTACGTGGCCGGCCTCTACGGAGAGGACGGCCTCGCGCTGCTCGACCTCTGGCACATGGAAAAAGGCGTCGAGCGCATCATGCCCGGCTACGGGCGTGGCGAGGCGCCCCTGCCCGTCTACAAGATGCCGCACATGGAAGGCTGGGCCATGGCCGGCGACCTCGCATTCGTGCCGGCGGTCGGACGGCACGAGGTGCTGGTCATCGATCGCAACGGTTGGCGCGAGCGTGCGCGCATTCCGGTCAAGGGACAACCGATCTTCGTCATGGCGCGCCCCGATGCGCGCGAGGTCTGGGTCAATTTCGCATTGCCCGATAACGATACGATTCAGATCATCGACGTGCAGACGCTGGCGGTATCGCGCACCATGACGCCAGGCAAGGCGGTCCTGCACATGGAGTTCACGCCGCGCGGCGAGCAGGTCTGGGTCTCGGTGCGCGACGAGGACCGCGTCGACGTCTACGACACCGCCTCCTACGAGAAGCTCGCAGCTTTGTCGGCCGAGAAGCCGAGCGGCATCTTCCTGGCCGCCCGCGCTCATCGGATCGGTCTCTAGCCATGGCGGTCGTGGGTGCGGGCACAGGCTTCGAGAGCGCGCACGCACGCAGGCGCCGCTTGTCGCGCGCCCGGCCGCGCCGCGGCGCAGGTTCGACGCGCCTCACCGAGCTCGACAAACGGCTGCTCGATGAGTTTCAGCACGACTTCCCCGTCTGCCCCCGGCCCTATGAGGCCATCGCGCGGCGACTCGGCTGCGACGAGCAGTCGGTGATCGAGCGCCTCGCATGGCTCACGCGCCACGGCTACGTGAGCCGGGTGGGACCAGTGTTCCAACCCAAGCGCCTGGGCGCCAGCACGCTCGCGGCCATGGCGGTGCCCCGCGAGCGTCTGCACGAAGTGGCCGAGCTGGTGAGCAGCTACGAGGCGGTCAACCACAACTACGAGCGCGAGCACCCGTTCAATCTCTGGTTCGTTGTAACCGCAAGGGACGAGCAGGCCGTGGCCGAAGTGCTCGATGACGTGCGCCGCCGCACCGGTCTCGACGTCATGGATCTCCCGCTGCTGGAGGCCTTTCACATCGATTTGGGATTTCCGCTGTGGACGACATCAGGCAATCGGTGATCAAGGCCATGCAGGAGGGCCTCGCGCTCACCGCGCGGCCATTCGCAGCCATCGCCGAGCGTATCGGAAGCGACGAGGAGACCGTCCTCGGCGTCGTGCAGGAGCTGCAGGCGACCGGTGCCATCAAGCGCTTCGGCGTGGTCGTGCGCCATCACGAGCTCGGCTTTCGTGCCAACGCCATGGTCGTGTGGGACGTCCCCGACGGGGCGGTGAAAGCGATCGCGGACCGCCTTGCCGAGGAGCCCGACGTAACCCTCTGCTACCGCCGTCCGCGCCGCCTGCCGAGCTGGCCGTACAATCTCTTCTGCATGATTCACGGGCTGGACCGGGAGAGCGTGCAGGCCAGGATCGCGGCGCTCAGGCGCACCCATGGGATCGAAAACATCCCCCACTGCGTGCTGTTCAGCGGCCGCAGATTCAAGCAGCGCGGCGCCGTTTACGTATCCGACGACGCTGCGCGGGGGCGGCGCGCCAATGGATGAGCTTGATCGCAGCATCGTCAACACGCTGCAGGACGGTTTACCCCTGTGCGAGGAACCGTTCGCTGCTCTGGCGGCCGCGCTCGAGACCGATGAGCAGACAATCGTCTCTCGCCTCGCGCGTATGCTCGACGAGGGCATCCTTTCCCGCTTCGGTCCGCTGTACAACGCCGAACGCATGGGCGGAGCGCTCAGCCTGTGCGCGCTCAGCGCCGCGCCCGAGGCCTTCGACGCGATTGCCGAGCGCGTCAACGCGCACCCCGAGGTGGCCCACAACTACGAGCGCGAGCACGCCCTCAACATGTGGTTCGTGCTGGCGACAGAGGATGCCGATCGAATCGCGCAGGTGGTTGCGGAGATCGAGCAGGAAACGGGCTGCCGCGTGCTGCAGTTTCCCAAGCAGAAAGAGTTCTTCGTCGGATTGAAGCTCGAGGTCTGAGTCCGGACAGGCTGATGAATGAGGTTGCAGACAGGCTCGACGACGCCACCCGGCGCCTGGTGGCCGCCACGCAGGAGGGGCTTCCCCTGTGCGCTCGGCCCTACGAGGCGCTGGCCGCTCGGCTGGGAGCCACTCAGGAGTCGGTGCTGGAACGCCTCGCGCAGATGATTGATAACGGCAGCATCCGCCGCATCGCGGCAGTGCCGAACCATTATGCGCTCGGCTTTCGCGCCAACGGTATGTCGGTGTGGGACGTGGCCGACGAGGCCGCGACGGCCTGCGGTCGCGAGATCGGCGAGCTGCCCTTCGTGAGTCACTGCTATCTGCGCCCGCGCCATCTGCCCGAGTGGCCCTACAATCTTTTTGCCATGGTGCACGCGCGTTGCCGCGAGCAGGTCGAAGCACAGGTCGAGCGCATCGCGGAGATCCTCGGGCCCCGGAGCCGCGGTCACGATGTGCTCTACAGCAAGCGCATTCTGAAAAAGACCGGCATGCGACTGGGCAGGGAGATCTAGCCGATGTTCCGGATCTCCCAGTACATGCGCGAGCTCGTGTCGCCGACCCCCATCGGCGAGGCGCGCAAGCCCTCCGGACCGGTGGTCATCTGGAACCTGATCCGCCGCTGCAATCTCACCTGCAAGCACTGCTACTCGATCTCCGCGGACCGCGATTTTCCAGGCGAGCTCGCCACCGACGAGGTATTCGCGGTGATGGACGACCTGCGCGCCTTCGGGGTGCCGGTTCTGATCCTCTCGGGCGGCGAGCCGCTGCTGCGGCCCGACATCTTCGAGATCTCGAAGCGCGCCAAGGAAATGGGCTTCTACGTCGGCCTGTCCACCAACGGCACGCTCATCGACGAGGCCAACATTGGCGCAATCGCGGAGATTGGCTACGACTATGTCGGCGTGAGCATCGACGGCATCCGCGAGACCCACGACCGTTTTCGCCGCCGCGACGGTGCTTTCGACGCATCGATGCACGGAATCGGTCTGTGCAGGCAGCACGGCATCAAGGTAGGCCTGCGATTCACGATGACCCAGGACAATGCCTCGGAGCTTCCCCAGCTGTTATCGCTCATGGATGAGCAAGGCGTCGACAAATTCTATCTTTCACACCTCAACTACGCCGGGCGCGGAAACCGCAACAGAAAAACCGACGTGGTGCACCAGACCACGCGATGGGCCATGGACATGCTGTTCGAGACCTGTCTCGATGACGTGAAGGCGGGGCGAAGACGCGAGTTCGTCACCGGCAACAACGATGCCGACGCCGTTTATCTGCTGCATTGGGCACAGAGCCGTTTTCCGGGGCGCATCGCGCATCTGCGCCAAAAGCTCGCGCAGTGGGGCGGCAACTCGTCCGGGGTGAACATCGCCAACATCGACAACCTCGGCAACGTGCACCCCGACACCTTCTGGTGGCACTACGATCTCGGTAACGTGCGCGAGCGGCCGTTCTCGGCGATATGGTCGGACAACTCCGATCCGCTCATGGCGGGTCTGAGAAAACGACCCCGTCCCGTTGAGGGACGCTGCGGCGCCTGCCATTATCTCGACGTATGCGGCGGCAATACGCGCGTGCGCGCACACCAGCTCACCGGGAACGTATGGAGCGAGGATCCGGCCTGCTACCTGAGCGACGGCGAGATCGGCCTGTGCGCCGACCCCGCCGACACGGCTGCGCGCGCGGGCGCCGCCTCGGCGCCGCCGCGCCCGCCCGCGCGCAACCGTGTGCACGTCGCACCCCCGGCGGGCGGGGGCGAGGCTTGAGATTTGCCGCTGCGCTCGCCGCCGCCCTTGTCTCGATTAGCGCGGCGGGCGGCGCGGCGCAGGCCGAGGAAGACGTCGCTGCGATCTACGCGCGACACTGCGCCGGCTGTCACGGTGCGGGGCGCCTCGGAGGCACCGGCCCTGCCCTGCTTCCGGAGAACCTGCGCCGCCTGAAGCCGAGTAAGGCCATCACCACCATCAGCGAAGGCCTGCCCGCATCCCAGATGCCGGCATTCTCGGACAAGCTCGACAAAGCCGATATCGAGGCCCTGGCGAAGTTCATCTACACGCCGCTCCCCGCGCTGCCTGTCTGGGGGGAGACGCAAATCGAAGCGAGCCGCGTCGTGCACGGGTTGCCCGCCGGTGACGCGGCGGAAAAACGCCACGCATCCGATCCCATGAATCTCTTTGTGGTCGTCGAAACGGGTGACCATCACGTCACGGTGCTCGACGGCGACACGTTTACCCCCATCCACCGCTTCAGAACACGTTACGCGCTTCATGGCGGACCCAAGTTCTCCCCGGACGGGCGCTTCGTGTACTTCGCCTCCCGGGACGGGTGGATATCGATGTTCGACCTCTACGGCCTGCGCATGCTCGCGGAGATACGAGCCGGAATAAACACGCGCAATATGGCCGTTTCCGCCGACGGGCGCTACGCGATGGTGGCGAACTACCTGCCCCACAGCCTGGTCGTCCTGAATGCGAAAGACCTCACTCTCGAGAAAATCATCCGGGTCGAAGACGACAAGGGCATCAGTTCGCGGGTGAGCGCGGTTTACGACGCCCCACCGCGTGAAAGCTTCATCGTCGCACTCAAGGATCTGAAAGAACTCTGGGAGATCCAGTACGGCGACAATCCCGTGTACTACGGAGTCGTGCACGATTACCGCTACGAGGGAGTGCCGGAGCAGACGGAGCGATTTCCCATTCGGCGCGTGCGGCTCGACGACTATCTGGATGACTTCTTCTTCGACGTCGGTTACCAGAATATTATCGGCGCAGCCCGTGACGCGGCGAACGGCCAGGTCATCAATCTGATCGTGGGCCGCAAGGTTGCGGATATCGATTTGCCGGGACTGCCCCATCTCGGCTCCGGCATTACCTGGAATTACGGCGAGGTGCCGGTGCTGGCGACGCCGAATCTTCGTGAATCCGTCGTCAGCGTCATCGACATGCGCAGCTGGCGAACGCTGAAGCGTATCGAGACGCTCGGGCCGGGATTCTTCATGCGCAGCCACGAGAACAGCCGCTACGCCTGGGTGGACGTCTTCTTCGGTCCGAATCGCGACGCCGTGCACGTGATCGACAAGCAGACCCTGGAGATCGTCAAGACCCTGCGCCCGGCCCCGGGCAAGACCGCGGCGCACGTGGAGTTCACCCGCGACGGCCGTTACGCGCTGCTCAGCATCTGGGATATGGATGGCGCCGTGGTGGTCTACGACGCCGAATCCCTGCAGGAGGTCAAGCGCCTGCCGATGAAGAAACCTTCCGGCAAGTACAACGTCCACAACAAGATCACGCGCTCGCGCGGCACCAGCCATTGAGCCGTCCCGGCGCGCTTGATCTGCGTCAATGCACCCTCCCGGGGCGGCTCTCATGATGAGCGTGTTTCGTATTCATCTCGCAGGTTCGAGCCAATGGCCCTGAAAGACATTCTCGTTCACGTAGACAGCAGCCGCGCCATGGCGGGGCGCGTCGAGGCCGCCGCCGGGCTCGCGCGCGTGCACGGGGCGCATCTGACCGGCCTCTATGTCATCGAGCTACCCGTCCTGCCCTCCTACGCCGAGGCCCAGATTCCTGCGAGAATCATCGAGGCCCAACGGGCAGCTTTCAGCGCAGCCGCCGCGGCGGCCGAAAAGCAATTCGAGAGTCTTGTCGGCGATGCCGGCATCAGCGCCGAATGGCGCTGTGTCGAGGAGCGGCGCGTCGACGCCCTCGCTCTGCACGCGCACTACGTCGATCTGCTCGTCGCGGGCCAGGCCGATGAGGGCGATCCGGAGTGCGTCAGTCACGGTCTCGCCGACCAGCTGGCCCTCGCTTCGGGTCGTCCCGTGATGGTCATTCCGGCCGCTGGCGTGACGGGACCCATCGGCAGGAACATCGTGGTCGCCTGGAACGCGCGGCGCGAGGCCGTGCGCGCCATCAGCGATGCCATGCCGTTGCTCGAGTCCGCCGAGCGGGTCACCGTCGTGTGCATCAATGCGAAAGACGCCGACCCCGACAACGCCGGGATCCCGGGCGCCGACATCGGCCTGCATCTCGCGCGTCACGGCATCGACACGCAGACCAGCAGCCTGTTCGGCGCTCCCGCCGCCATTGGTGAGCTGCTCCTTCAAGCGGTCGAGGACGAATCAGCGGATCTTCTCGTCATGGGCGCCTACGGTCATTCCCGCTTCCGTGAGATAATCCTCGGCGGCGTCACGGCCCACGTCCTGGCGCACACGCGTGTACCGACCCTGCTGTCACACTGAAGGAAGCATCCATGCGTAGACGAACGACGGTCCCGGCTTATCCCCTGATCTGCACGGCAATCGCCGGCGCCACGCTGGTGCTGCTGCTTCTCGCGCCCGATGACACCCGAGCAGCCGACCCGGAGCGCGGCCGGCTGCTCTATGAGAATCATTGCACGGGCTGCCACACGAGCGTCGTGCACCTGCGCGAGCAGCGAAAAGCCACGACACGGGAGGAAATCCAGTCTTGGATACGCCGCTGGCAGGCTCAGCTTGAGCTTCAGTGGGACGCCACGGAGGTCGACGACGTCACCGAGTATCTGAACGAACGCTACTACCAGCTGAAGAGCGATTCCTGAATCAGCTGCGGGCTCCAGCTGCGCGGGGAATGGCGCCGTCTTACTCGGTGCTCCAGCTCAACGCATTGTAGCCGCCGGCTACGCCGTGCTTCGAGAACACGAATTGCCAGAGCTGATTTCGCCTCGCGCGGAAAGCGCCCGCGCAGGTCAACAGGTAGTATGACCACATCCTGAAGAAACGATCGCCATACTGTGCCTCGTGCTTGTGCCAGTTCCGGCGGAACTTCTCGTACCACGCCATCAGGGTCGTGTCGTAGTGCTGGCCGAAGCTGTGGAAATGCTCGAGCACGAGCAGCCCCTCAGCGGCCGCCGTAAGCTTCTGGATCGATGGCAGGCAGCCGCCGGGGAAAATGTACTTCTCAATCCACGGGTCGGTCGCGATGTAGCTCGTGTTTCGTCCTATCGTGTGCAAGAGAAACAGCCCGTTGTCCTTGAGGCAACGTTTCGCAAGCGCCAGAGCACTTCTGTAGTTCTTGGGGCCGACGTGCTCGAAAAGTCCTATTGAAACGATTTTGTCGTAACGTCCTTTTGCGCTTCTGTAATCATCGAGCACGAACTCCACGTCGAGACCCTTGCATCGTTCCCTTGCGTAGCGGACCTGCTCCTCGGCAATGTTGTAAGCCGTCACGCGGCAGCCGTATCGCCTGGCAGCATACTCCGCGAATCCTCCCCAGCCGCAGCCGAGCTCGAGCACCGAGTCTTCCGGCTGGAGCATGAGCTTCCTGGCGACGAGCTCGCATTTGGCGTTCTGAGCTTCCTCGAGCGTTTCCGCGTTCTCATAGAATGCGCACGTGTAGTGCATGCCCGGGTCGAGCATGTCGGCGTAGAACTCGTTGCCGAGATTGTAATGCTGCTGGGCGACCCTCTGGGACCTGGCCCTCGACTGCATATTGAGCAGCAGGGATCTCAGATATAGAAAGATCTGATCTTTCGATTTGACGACCTCATCGAGCCGTGCCCGCAGCACTTTGGCGAAGAACACATCGACATGATCGCAGTCCCACCATCCATCCATGTACGACTCGCCGAGACCGAGCGAACCCTCCGCGATGACCCGGTCGTAGAATTGCTCGTCGTGGATTCGGATGTCACCGAGTGAGTTACCTCCGACGGATACGTCGGCGCGTGCCAGGAGATCGGTTATGAACTCCCTCGACGTCATCGAACGCCGGGCTCTGTCCTGGGTGAGCAACTGTCGCATCTGAGAATCTCCCGTTAGCAAAATCGAGGTAACACGAGGTTCCCTGTATCCGGCCTCGAATAGGCCTGTTTGTTGTATTTCCTGCCGTCTTCCCGCGGGCTGGCGCGGACGGGCGGGATTATCGCAAAAGTCGGCCCGTTTTGCAGAGCCGCTGAACTATTGGCCGGCGCTCGCGGCGCGCTCTGCGTCGACGATTTCCCGGGCCGCCTCGCTGGGGAGGCCGACGTGCTCGAGCATCACCTGTCCGAGCTGCAGCCCCGCCTCGAGCACCTCCGGCACGACCTGCGAGGCGCCGCAGGAGAGCAGCCGCTCGGCGTGCCGATCGTCGCGCGCCCGAACCAGGATCGGCAGCTCCGCCGAGAGCCGGCGGGCGGCAATCACCACCCGTTCCGCGGCCTGCGGGTCGTCGGTGCTGACGACCAGCGCTGCCGCGCCCTGCAGCCGGACCTTCTCCAGCATCGCCGTGCGGCTCGCGTCTCCGAGATAGACCGGCGCGCCCCTGGTGCGCATGCCCGCAACGTGGCTGGCATCGAGATCCAGCGCCACGTGGGCCACTTGCTGGCGGTCCAGCAGCTCCGCCAGCAATCTGCCGATACGGCCGTAGCCGACGATGATGACATGGTCCCGGAGACCGGCCGGGATGTCCGCTTCGGCCTCGGCGCCGGCGGACGCGCGGGCGTCGACGGCGGCACCGGTGCTGCGCGCCATGCGGGCCATCAACGGCGTGAGGAACATCGTCCCGCCGACCACGATGAGCATGAACTGCGCCGTCGGATCCGGCACCAGCCCGAGCGTTGCGGCGAGCGCGACGACAACGAAGGCGAATTCGCCGCCCTGGGCGAGCAGCAGCCCCATCTCGACCGCCTGTCCCGATGTGAACCCGGCGAGGCGCGCCAACGCGGCCGTACAGAGCGATTTGATGGCCATCAGGCCGACGATGGAGAGCACAATCCACACGGGCTCGGTCAGGATCTCCGCCAGGTCGATGACCATGCCCACCGACATGAAGAACAGCCCCAGCAGCAGCCCCTTGAATGGCTCGATGTTCACTTCGATTTCGTGGCGAAACTCGGTATCGGCGAACACCAGGCCGGCGAGAAAGGCGCCGAGCGCGGCCGAGAGCCCCGCCGCATGGGTCGCCGACGCGGTGGCGATGATGATGAGCAGGGTGACCGCCATGAACAGCTCCGGGCTGCGCAGGCCGCTCACGTAGGCGAACAGGGGCCGCACCACCAGGTGTCCGATGCCGAGAATCAGGGCAACGGCGAGGGCGGCCTCGCCGATGGCGAGCCCCAGCGCGCCGATGATGGAGCCGGCGCTGTCGGCGCCGAAGCTCGCGACGACGAACAGCATGGGCACCACCGCGAGGTCCTGGGCGAGCAGCACCGCGAAGCTGCCGCGCCCCACGGCGGTTCCGAAGCGGCCCTGCTCGGTCAGAAGCTGCATGACGATCGCCGTCGAGGACAGCGCGAGGCAGCTGCCCAGCACCACCGAGGCCTCGGTGGAGTTGCCGAACGCCCGCGCGATGGCGCCGATGATGATGCCACTGACCAGGATCTGCGCCATACCCATGCCGAACACCAGCCGCCGCATCCCCCAGAGCCGCTCGAGCGAAAGCTCGAGACCGATCATGAAGAGCAGAAACACGACGCCGAGCTCGGCAAGCGCGCGCACACCGGCGACATCGGTGATCAGCACATGGCGCAGCCACTCCTGATGCTCGGCGAGGCGCGCCAGACCGTGCGGGCCGACCACGAGCCCCACCAGCAGGAAGCCGAACACCGGACTCGTGCCGAGTCGCCGGGCGAGCGGTATCACGAGCGCAGCGGCTGCGAGAAATACCACGGCTTCCTGCAATCTGAGCTCTTCCACAGACCCTCGGCTCCGGACCGGGCGGCGGGCGTCATGCGCGCCGCGAAAAAAGCGCATGATAGCGCGTCGGGGCGCGGCGCCGGCGCCGCGCGCCAGCGATCGCAATCAGCCTGCGAAGGCGGGCGAGTGCGAGCGGTAATCGGTGGGTGATTTTCCCGTCCAACGCCTGAAAGCGCGCGAGAAGTTGGACGGCTCCGAGAATCCCAGCAGATAGGTTATCTCGTTGATCGACAGGTGCGACTCGGCCATGTAGTGAGCGGCGAGCTCGCGGCGCGTCTCGTCGAGCAGATCTTTGTACGAAGTGCCCTCGTTCCTCAGCCGGCGCTGGAGACTGCGCAGGCTCATGTGCAGGGCCTCGGCGACGGATTCCTGGCTCATGTGGCCCGAGGGCAGCTGCTCGGTCAGCCGCGCTCTCACCTGCATGGCGACACTGCTGCGATCGAAACGCGCCAGATAATCCTGGACGATCTTTTCGTTGGCCCGGGCAACCTCGGCGTTGGCCGTGGGAAGCGGCGTCTCCGCATCCGCTCTGTCGAAGCAAACGGAATCCTCGTTGCCCGCGTACTGAATGGGGGCGCGAAAATGCTCCGCGAAAACCGCCGGGTCGGGCGGCTCCGGCCGCCGAAAGGTGATGCGCAGGGGATTGAACGCTTCACCGTGGCACATCCGACAAAGGCTGACCAGCGCCGCGAAAGAGGCGTCGAAATCCTCGGCCGCGGTCGGATAGTCCTCGGCCGGATTCTCGATGATCAGGCGCAGCTCTTCCTCGGATTCCTCCAGCGTCAGCCGCTCCTTGTCGGTCATGATGCGGAAGTAGCGAACGGTTCGCTCCAGGGCGTCCTTGAGCGTGGCGCTGGCGAGCCACGCGTAGCCGAGCGCGTGCGCCGTGCTCGGATGCCAGTGGGAGGCGACCTTCAGACCGAGACCGGGATCCCCGCTCGCCTCGAGGGCGAGCTGCCAGAGATCGTAGAGCTTGGCGTCCCGATAGCGTGCGTTGGGATCGTAGAGCTTGGCCGGATCGAGACCGGCGCGCTCGAAGAGCGTGCGGGGCTCGAGTCCGTAGGACTCGAGAGCGCGCCAGATCGACAGGGCGCTCGATGCAAGCGTCGTGTAAGGCATAGGTTGAGGCGTTTGATACCGTATCGCCGCGATGTTGTCCAGACGCCGGGGTGGCCGGCACGACCGGCCTGTCCGGGCGCCTAGAAGATCCCCGCCGTCAGCTCGTGACGCAGTCGCGATCGAAAGGCCCGGATGGCCTTGAAACCGTCCACCAGCATGTCCTTCTCGCGCTTGGACAGCGCTTCCACGGGCACGTGGTTGCCGGGCTCCCGGCCCTCGCGATAGTCCGCGAGCTGCTGGCGCAGCATCAGCGCCGAGATGTGGCGATAGGCGCCCCCCAGGTAATCCTGCTCATCCGCGCCGAGCACGCCGCGCTCGTGCAGGGCGGTGATGCGCTCGAGCGTGCCCGTTCTCTCGACGCGCTCGCGCAGCGCCATGATGCGCACGGCGCCGACCAGCGGCAGGGTTCCGGTGAGCTTCAGGTTGAGCTTGCCCTGGTTGGGGCCCGGGAGCGGATCGCGCTTGAGGCGATCGAACAACCCAAGCGCCACGCCGTGCTCCTCGTCCACCTTGAAAAGCTCCCGCAGAAAATGGGGATGCGGCGCAAGCGTCGTGACGTGCTCGCGAAGGCTGCGAGTGAGCGCACCGGGTCCGAAAACGCAGTCGAAGTCGAAAAAAATGTCGCAGAATCGCAGCGAAAGCCCCTCGCCCTTTCCCATCCAGGCGCGGGTCTGGGCTCGCCACTCGGAGAGGGTCTTGCGCCATACCGGGTTGATGGCCATGACATTTCCATGACAGCGCTCGAAACCGACCTCCGCCAGCGCGTCAGTGACGCGCACCGCGAGCTCGATGAACCAGGCATCGACGCGATCGTGATCCGCGATCGGATAGTCCTCGATCACGAACCCGTTGTCCTGGTCCGGCCGAAGAAAGCTCTCCTTTCGTCCACCCGAGCCCATCACCACCACGTCGAATTCCACCGGTGGCTCTCCGAGACCGGACTCCCGCATCTCGCGCAGGCAAAGGCGCACGACTCCCTGGTAGACGTCGTTGTTGATACGACTGAGGAACGCCTGGATCTCGGTGGCGGGCAGCGCATCGTTCATGAGCTCGAGGGCGACGCGAATCTGGGCGTCCTTGGTCGCCTTGATGCCCTCGAGGTCGTCTTCGTGACTCAGGCGCTCGATGCGTTCGAGCATCGGCGCCGCCGCCACGGCCATGGCACGATGCAGCCGCAGCACGCCGACGACCTTTTGCCGCTCGCCGACAACCGGCAGGTGTCGCAGCCCGCGCCGGCGCATGCGCGCAATGGCGCGGTAGAGATAATCATCCTCGGAAACGCTCACCACGGGAGCGCTCATCACCGTCTCGATGGGCGCGTCGTCGCGGCCGGCGCACGCAATCCGGCGGCTGACATCCTGCTCGGTGACGATACCCGCGACGCGTCCGTGCGCATCCTCGACGATGACCTCGGATGCGCCGACACTCGCGAGTCGCTCGACGACGTCACGACACGAGTCGGATGCCGCGACCACCAGTGGAGGCGGGTCCATGTGATCGCTCACCCGGCGGGTGAATACCGCAGTCTGTGTAAGCATGCCTCAGCGCATCATAGCGCGCCTCGACCCGGACCGCTCAGCAGCGGGATTTGTGCGCGAGCACCAGCAGCACCGTCAGCAGCACCATCGCACCGGCCTGATGCAGCGCGGCGAGCGGCACCGGCACGCGAAGCAGCAGCGTGGAGATGCCGAGCGCGACCTGGATCATGGCCGCGCCGCCGGCCGCGTGCAGCCACAGGCGCTGTGGCCGGGTCATGGCAGTGCGATTCGCAGCGAGCCACAGGGCGAGTATGCCCACGAAGGTGGCGATGGCGATCACGCGATGCGTGAATTGAACCGTCGTCGGGTTCTCGAACAAATTCAGATACACGGGGGTCATCGACCACATGCCGTCGGGAACCCAACGACCCGCCATCAAAGGAAACGTATTGTAGGTGAAACCTGCCTTGAGCCCGGCGACGAATGCGCCGGACATCATGGTCACGAACACGGCGATGGTCAGGATCAGCGCGCCTGCCGCCACGCGGCTCCTCGCGCGATGCGCGCCGGTATCTGCGCCGCGCAGAAGATCGAAGGCCGTCCAGAGCATGAAGACGTATATGAGCACCGCGAGCCCCAGGTGCGCCGCCAGACGGTACTGGCTCACGTGAGGATCGTCGACGAGCCCGCTCTTGACCATGTACCAGCCGAGCAGTCCCTGCAGACCGCCGAGGACGAACATGGCAGCGAGCTTCGGGGCGAGCGACGCCTCGATGCGACGACGTAGCAGGAAGTAGAGAAAGGGCAGCAGGAAAACGATGCCGATCAGCCGACCCAGCACCCGGTGCGCATACTCGAACCAGAAAATTCCTTTGAATTCCGCGAGCGACATTCCCTTGTTGACATACCTGTACTCGGGCGTCTCACGGTAGTGCTCGAACTCCCGCTCCCACGCGGCCTGACCGATTGGCGGCAAAACGCCTGACACGGGTTTCCAGTTGACCATGGAAAGTCCCGAGCCGGTGAGGCGGGTGACGCCGCCGAGCACCACCATGGCGAATACCAGCGCGCAGCACACCAGCAGCCACCAGGCAATCGGGCGGCCGTTTCGCGTCGCCGCGCGCGGCGCGCCCAAGTCATTCGATACGCCGGCGACGACGTCGCCGCCTGGCAGAGAACGCTGCATGGAATCCGAGCCCATGTTTCAGGATATCTTCTGGTGCAGGCGCGCATCGCGGGTGCGGAAATGCTCGCTGAACCACTCGTCCAGACGCTTTCCGAACCGCTCCACATCCACGTACACGCCGTCTTCGTAATCATCCATGAGATCGCGAATTCCGTCCAGGAGGCGCTCGTGGTCGGCCTTGTGATCGGCGTACTCGTCGTAGCTGTTGTCGCGCATGAGCCTCTCTTCGAGGGCGAAATGCGCCGAGATGCGCGCGTAGAGCTCACCGAGAAACTCGGCCACGTCCGCGTCGGATTTTGCCTGGCCGAGACGCTCGTAGAGCGCGTTGACGAGCGCGATGAGCTCGCGATGCTCATGGTCCACCTCCGCGACGCCGAGGCTGTACTGCTCTTTCCACTCGATGAGACTCACAGCAGTCTGAAACCTCCCGTGTCGGCGCGGAAGTCGATGACCAGGTTCTGCCCGGCGCTGAGCTCGACGCTCTGCTCGTGCTCGTAGTCGAAGCCCTCCTGCCTGCGGCTGTCACGCAGGCGGGCCGTGACGAGATGGCGACCCGGCGCCACGACGAACCGCTCGTAGGCGGTGGCGGTGCCGTCGCCGGCAAGACCCGCGGGCGGCAGCCATTCGCGATAGACCAGCTCACCGTCGACCAGCAGCTCGACCAGTAGTGGCACGCGCTCACGCGGGCAGTCCATGGGCCTGCGCATGTTCGGCGCCAGCGCGGCAATCTCCTCCGGCGTCAGGCGCCTGCAGGGCGCTTTGCGCTGACCGGCGTGACCGAAGCTCAGCGTGATGGCCGACGCAGCCGGATCCATGTGGGTGTACACGGGCAGGGTCGCAAAGTAGCCGATCAGCAGCGCGAAGGCCGCATACAGCACGCCCTGGCCGATCAGCTGTAACGGGCTAACCCGCATGGCTCACCGCCCCGGGCCGCGCGGCGACCACCGGTGCCTGCGAGGCGTGGAGCTCGCCCAGGCGCGCGCGAAACGCCGAGAGCGCCTCGGCGAGCTCGCCACCGCGGTCCACGCCGGCCCAGAAGCTGGCGACACGCTCTCGGGGCACGCGTGCGCGCAGCTGTGGATCGCGCTCGCCGGCGATGCGTTGCTCGGTCCAGCGCGCGCCCAGTCTCTCGTAACAGTCGTTCGCCCGGCAGCCGGTCAGAAAAACGCCGTCCACGTGGCGGCGGGTGATCATGAAGTCGATGAACGAGGGCGCCAGCATGGCGACGCACGGAAGCTCCACAACCGCCACCGATGGCCCGGCGATGGCTTTCAAGTCCGGCCCCTGCCCGCACGCATACACGATCACGCGGTCGTTGCCCTGCAGGGCGCGACACGCGGCCAGCGAGCGCTCGCGCAGGTCCGAGAGCGGATACGCGGGCAGCTCGATGCCGGCCTCGAGCGCGGTGCGGCGTCGAAACGGCGTCGCCGTCGGGCAGGCCCCCACGCAGATGCCGCAGGCGACGCACAAATCCGCAATGACGACAGCCTCCTCGGAGTACGGGCTGCCGTCGCTGCGCGGCGCCATGCGTACCGCTCCGTGGGGACAGTCCACCGCGCAGCGCCCGCAGCCGTTGCAGTTGGCGAGGCTGACGACCGCGGGAACCGGCCGTTTGGCCGGTAGCCACGGCAATGCCGCCAGCAGCACCGTGGCGACCCCGAGCAGCCCCCACATGGCGAGTCCCGAGTACTCGTCGAGCAACGGGTAGACAAACAGATAGAACCAGTCGAGACCGACCTGCGTGGGTATGGTGCCCAGGTCGGCCGCGCCCTGGCTGACGGCGGGTCGCGCCACAGACAGCACCACCAGCGCCGCGAGCGTACCGATGGCGAGACCGCGCGGCGGGTTGACCCGCGCGTGGGTGTGACGATGAATGTGCACCCACATGATGAAAAGCAGAATCAGGGGCACGGCGATGTGAATGAAGAGCATGAGCGTGAAGAACCGCCCGCTCAAGGTGGAGGGGTGTATGAAGTTGCGCGCAATGGGCTCACCGAAAAGCGGCAGCGTGTCCAGCCACTCGGAGGTGGCGAGCGCGACGTAGTGGGCGAGCTTGTCCCACACGAGCCAGTAGCCGCTGATGCCCGCGGCGAACACGAGCCACAGGATCGGCACGCCGATCACCCAGGCGAACCAGCGCGGCCCGTGCAGGCGATCCATGACGTACTCGCGCACCAGATGCAGCATCATGACGATTACCAGCCCATCCGATGCGTAACGGTGCAGGCTGCGCATGACGCCGCCCGCGTACCATTGGACATGCGTGATGGCCTCGACCGACTCGTAGGCCGCGGTGACGCCGGAGTCGAAAAAAATGTACAGGTACACACCGCTGACTGCGACGATCCAGTAGAAGAACCATCCCAGCGCGCCGAGCTGATAAAGCGGATTCCAGTCCGGCGTGAACACGGCATCAAAGGCGCTTTCGACGCGCTCGAACGCCCATCTCGCGAGTCTCTTGGGGCGTGACACGCGGCTCCTGGCTGTATTCGACATCAGTGTGGAAGCGGTGACGAGTTCTCGCGCCATGCTCGCACAACGAAAACGGCAATGGCGACCAGGCAAAGACTACCGACGATGATAGCGACAAATATCGAATAGTCGAAGCGATAACGCCCGGTGCTCGGGTCATAGATGGTGCAGAAGAGCCTGACGTTCTCCACCCAGCGATCGAGGGTGCTGGCGTCGGGGTCGAGTCCCCAGACGAGCTCCTTGAGCGGCTCCACCAGCACGGGCGGCTCGAACCTGTCCCCGTAGACCTGACGGTAGACCGTGCCGTTGGCGTCGACGACGCTCACCTGGGCCATGTGATCGAAGCCCTTCGCAGACGCCGCATAGGTGAAGCCCAGCTCATCGACGAGAGCCCGCAGCGTGCCCGCGTCACCGCTGAGAAAGGACCAGTCCGGCGCGTCGATGCCCTGGCGCGCTGCGTAGACCGCCATGCGCCCCGGGCTGTCGTTGGCGCTGTCGAATCCGATGGTGGCGACCGAAAAGGCACTGTCACCCAATGCCTCGCGGGCCACGTCGACGACCTCACCGAGGTAACGCGTCGAGACGCTGCAGCTGTGATAACAGCTCGTATAGATGAGATTGACGACGAGTGGGCGTCCCCGGTAGTCGCTGAAGCGCACCGTGCGGCCGTTGCGATCGACGAGTCGATGATCGGACAGGCGCCTGCCGATGGCCGCCTGGCTGGCCCGCAGGGCCTCGTCGCGGTCGAGAACGCTGCCGGCCTCGACAGCACTCCCCGCCACCGGCGCGCTCAGCACGAAAAGGGCGATTGCGGCGAGGAATGCGCGCCCGCGCCTCATGCACCGAGCAGCCAGCTGTCGAGCAGAACCACCAGCAGGAGCAGCGACAGCTGCGCCAGGGATGCGCGGAATGCGCGCATGGCGGTCTTGGTTCCAGGCTCGCGCACGAGCTGCGTGCACGCATGCACGAAGTACGCGCCGCCCAGCGCCGCGCCGAGCGCGTAGATCCAGCCCATGCCGAACGCGACCAGGGTCAGCGACAGCAGCACCAGGACCACCGCATGCAGGAGAATGACGCGCGCGGCCAGACCGTCCGCCACGACCACCGGCAGCATCGGCACCCGGGCCTCGGCGTAGTCCGCGCGATAGGCAAAGGCCAGGCTCCAGAAATGCGGCGGCGTCCACAGAAACAGCACCACGGCGAGAATCAGCGGTGCCGGACCGAGGGCGGGATCCACCGCGGCGGCGCCGGCGAGCACCGCGAAGCTCCCCGCGAGCCCGCCGACCACGATGTTCAGCCAGGTGCGGCGCTTGAGCCAGACGGTGTAGACGACGCCGTAGACGAAGGCGCCGAGAAACACGTGGGCGGCCGCGAACGGATTGACCGCAATCGCGGTCGCGCCGACCGCGACCAGCAGCATCAGCCCGATGCTCGCGAGCCACACCGGCCCGGCGCGGAATCGCCCGGTGACGAAGGGTCGCCCGCGGGTGCGCTGCATGCGCGCATCCAGGTCCCGCTCGACATAGTGATTGAACGCGCCGGCGCTCGCGGACGACAGCAGCACGGCGATTGCCAGCAGCGCAATCTGCCACCCGCCCGGAGCCGCGCCCGGCGTGATGGCGATACCGGCGAGTGCGCACAGCATGATGGCCATGCCGATACGCAGCTTGAACACCGAGTAGAGCAAACTTGCTGTCTCTTTCATCGTCTCCCTCACTCGCGTACCGGAGTTCCACCTGTGGCGCCGCGCGTGCCCGGAAGAAAGCGCGGGCACGCGCGAAGTCATGCGTCGAGCGTCAACGCAGCGGCCACACCTCCGAGAGGAACTTCCAGTTGACGAAGTAGTAGAGCACGAAGGCGGTGAAGAACACGCCCACGAGTACGCCAGTGCCCGGCAGCTTCAACGTTCCCGCACTTCCGTAGTGCCCGACCACAGAGGCTTCGGTGGCGACAGCCGGCTCGGGCTTCTTCTCCGCGGTGCGCTCACCAAAGAGGATCGAGCCGACAACGACCACGATGTACATGACACCGCCCACCGCCGCGAGAATGGCGGAAAGGCCGTTCAATCCCATCATGAGGTAGGCGGTTGCCGGGTAGTCGAACGTCAAGACCGCGTCCGCGCCCGTGATGTCCCACACGCGACGCGGCACCCCGAGCGTGCCGGCACCCATCATGAAGAGCGAGATCCCCGCCACACCGGCCGCGAACACGTAGGGCTGCAGCTTCGCCCAGCCTTTCAGGATCAGCTCACGCTGAAATATGAGCGGCACCAGCAGGTAGGTGATCGCCATGAAAGCGAGCGTCGTGCCGGCGACCACCGTGGCGTGGAAATGCCCGGGCACGTACAGCGTGTTGTGCATGATCAGGTTGATCTGCTCGGTGCCCATGACGACGCCGGAGATGCCGCCGAGGAAGCCGAACAGGACCAGCGACAGGAACATGCCGGCGAACGCCGGGTTACCCCACGGCGCCTTGCGAAGCCACTCGAATATTCCGTTCGTCAGTCCGCGCGCACGCTGGGCCGCCTCGATGGATCCGGGCACCGTCATGCCGTGGATCATGCTGCCCAGCACGGCCAGGTACATGGCGTAGCTGGTGTTGAAGATCTTCCACTCGGAGCTGATGCCCGGCTCCACCAGCATATGGTGGGCGCTCGCGATCTGCAGGAACAGGATGTACATGAGAAAGGCCATGCGGCTGACCTTCTCCGAGAGCGGCTTGGCGCCGAGCACGATGGCGGCGATGGCGTACCAGACGGCCACGTGCGCCGACACATTGATCTGCTGGGATGAATGGCCCATCGCCCACCACACGATTTTGTACATGAGCGGGTCGATGTAGCTGATGATGCCCACCGACCACAGCAACGTCGGGATCAGGATGATCGCGCCCGAGGCGATGGTGAAGACCGCGATGATGGCAGCGGTCAGGGCGCCGAAGGTGACCAGCGGTATCGAGCCCTCATAGGTCTTCTCTTCCTTCGCGATCACCAGGGTGCCGAAGAACACGAAACAGCCGATCAGCGCCCCCACCGCGAAAATCAGGAAGCCGAGATAGAACCACGGCGAGGCCTGCATGGGCACGTAAGACGTGAACATGACGCTGGAATTACCGGCGAGCACGGCGGCGTTCACGATGAGCGCGCCGATGAGCATCATCCAGAAGCCCAGCCACGCCCAGCGCGGCGTAGCGAGACGCGAATTCAGCAGTATCGCCGAGGCGAAATACAGAACGGCCATCTCGAAGAAGATGATCCAGACGAGCAGCACGTCGAGGCCGTGGGCGGTGAGCGCGAGGTAGAACCAGTCAGCGGGCAGCAGATGCACCGTCGGCCAGCGGGTCAGCGCCACCATGAGGCCAAATAAGCCGCCGACCGTGAGAAACACGACGGCCGCGACCGCGTTTGCCTTGATGAGGTTTTCCGCCGGGCGGTGAATCTTCAAGCCCGTGGAAGGGCAGGTCCGAAATACTTCACTGATTGCCATGGCGCTGTCTCCTCATTCCACCACGTGGATTTTTCCAATCATGGTGTGATGCCCGATGCCGCAAAACTCGTTGCACACGACTCCGAATTCGCCCGCCGTATCCGGTGTCACCGTCAACACCATCTCGTAACCGGGATGGATCTGCAGGTTGATATTCACCGGTTGTAACGAGAAGCCGTGTTGCCAATCCATCGACGAGATATGAAGGCGGTAGCTCTGGCCTTTCTCGAACTCGAGAATCGGCCACCATTGCCAGAGTCGCGCGATGAGATAGACATCGCTTCCCGGCGGTGGACGCACAACGGGGAATCCGGCCTCCTGGCGCACGGTGTATTTATCCACCATTGCATTGGTCTTTTTGGCGAACATCTCGGGCGTCGTGCGATACGCTTCGTTGGACAGATTCTGC